>Ga0070741_10002035_pt1 | contig 56595 bp, 52 predicted proteins | sample Coa_R1_4_FD_66440 | JGI IMG/M metagenome (GOLD analysis project Ga0070741, IMG submission 66440) | Surface soil microbial communities from Centralia Pennsylvania, which are recovering from an underground coalmine fire - Coalmine... | ecosystem: Environmental > Terrestrial > Soil > Unclassified ... | reverse complement strand
GGAGAATTGAGAGGATCTGTCCCTAGTACGAGAGGACCGGGATGGACGTACCTCTGGTGGAGCTGTTGTGGCGCCAGCCGCAGTGCAGCGTAGCTATGTACGGACGGGATAACCGCTGAAGGCATCTAAGCGGGAAACCCACCTCGAAACGAGTTCTCCCTTGAGAGCCGTGGTAGACCACCACGTTGATAGGCCGGGTGTGTAAGCGCGGTGACGCGTTCAGCTTACCGGTACTAATCGCTCGATCGGCTTGAACGCTCTCATTACTCGATGCTCATCTTGTTTGTTCGAGGCGCGCTTTGGCGCGAGCAAGAACGACGACTTGAGAGACGACCAAGAACAGACAGCTTGCTTCAACGTTCCGCCCTTCGCCGGCCTGGTGGCAATAGCGAGGAGCCTATACCCGATCCCATCCCGAACTCGGCCGTCAAAGTCCTCTGCGCCGATGGTACTAAGTCTCAAGGCTTGGAAGAGTAGGTCGTTGCCAGGCCTGCCAAGGACGGAACGCAAATCCTCTTCACATTCGTCGATCAAAAAGCCCCGCGGTTTTCCGCGGGGCTTTTTGCATTTTGCAATTGCCGCTTTGCATTTTGCCGCTGCAGCTGGCGATCGACGGTGGCCTTTGGCCCGCCTTTCGCACTATGTGAGATAGTAGAGTTGACATCTGCAGTTTTAAATCGTGAAGTCCAAGGCCGGGGCGCGCGGCAGGCTGAGGGCAAGCAATGAGACGGACATGGGTTGTTGCGGCGACTGCGACGCTATTGGTCTTGGCCACGGCGGTCGGCGGCGATGCCGCGCCGAAATACCAGCCGTTCCCCTCGGGCTACGGCTATGACACCCCGGGCGAAATTACCGCGCTCAAAAACGCGGTGGCGAAGGGCGATCACAAAACGGTTCGCCAACATGGTTGGAAGCTATGGGCCGGCATCATGCAGCCGCTGTCTTCCGCCGATCCGAAGAGCTGGCCGATCTGGTTCTCGTGGCAGAACACCACATGCGCCTTCAATGAGCCGTTCTGCCCGGCCCAGAAGGCGCCAGGGGCCTTTGCGTCGGGGGCTCCAGCCGGGCCGAAAAAGTCTCTGATGCTTCTCAATGCAGACGCCGGGGCCGGCCAGTCCGGCGGTGCCGCGATCCCGATCCCGGTCAATGTGCCGGAGGTACCTTGTTATCCGATACCGGCGCCGGTCGTGCAGGCCTATCCAACCGCCACCGACCCGAACAAGTGCGGGACGAACAACATCTGCGACGGCGCGCATTTTCAGTTCAACGGCGACATCATGATTCCGACGGAGTCGCTCAGCCAGGAGGGATTCGACTGGATTCGCGGCAAGAAACTGAACCAGCAGGCGACGCTCAACGCCCTGCGCAAGCAAGGTGTCAAGGACCTGACGCTGCCGCGGCGTTACGTCGTCACCAAACACATGTTCTGGCCGGTCAAGGCGACCGGCATCTCGGCAGTTCCGGTGTGGCACGGCGTGTTCGATCCGACCAATCCAAGCTACCAAGGCTACGAAACCTGGAAGGACTTGGTCGGCGTCGATCCGACCGGCAAGGCGGTCGGCACCAAGACAACGGTCAGTTTTCTCTACAACGTGTTGCAATTGCAGCCGCCGCCGCGACCCAGCTGCACCAATCAAACGCAATTCCCGACGGTGACCGCGTCCGCGACCGTCTACGCATTGAGGGACTTCTACTCTCACAAGGTGACGCAGGCCGACTGGGACAGCTTCGACGATGCCGACAAGGCGATCCTCAACGCCTCGAGCTATTGGGCCTATAACCAGCCGTTCGGTCCGGGCGATTATCTGGTGACCATCGCGATGCACGTGAACACAAGGGAGATCCCGACTTGGGCGCTGCAAAGCGCGTGGTGGTCGGACCAACCCAACGCCGGCCCGTACGCGCAGGACCGCCCCAGGCTGCCGCAGGCCAAGGGGCCGTGGAATCATTACTTGTTGGTCGACGCCTACGGCATACCGGATTCGAAGGATCGGAGCCATCTGCCGGTTGCCACCAATCCTTATATCGAGCTGGTAAGTCATCCGGTCGGCACCGACTGCAACAACTGCCACATACGGTCGGGCTGGCCGACCAAACCCACTCGACCGGGGGAGCAAACCGCGGGCTATCAGAGTCGCAACTGCTCGGATTTGCTCGCGGCGCTGACGCCCGGGAACGCCTGTTTCCAGTATCTGACGCGATCCGATTTCCAATGGATCATCCCGGACCGGGCGCAGTGAACGGCCGATCGCGATCTACTTTGCGACAACGTCCTGACGAGAAAGCCCCGCGGTTCGCCGCGGGGCTTTTTGCGTTCGGTTCGCCGCTCTGCTGCTTGCCCGGTGAGCGTCAAAGCCGCCGGGCCACGCTCTCCGGCTCCGCCTGGACATGGCGCTTAAATTGTGGAACATTCAGCATGCACCTGAGGTCGTAGCTCCTTCTTCCGAGCCAAATGGGAGAAATGTCATGGCTGGCCCAGCGTCGATTTCCGTTCGGCAGATTTCGGAAAAAGCCAAAAGCAGTGTCGAGAAGGCGCTGCAAGCCCACAGCGCAAGCTTCGCGAAACCGAACTACACGATCGGGTTCGTGCCGCCCTGGATCATCGGCATTGTCATCCGCAATCCGGAGGGCAAGGTCACGCTCGCCGATGCGCAGAAGCTGGCCACACAAGTGCAGGGCGGCGTAGCCGGCGCGTTAGGGATGCATGGCGGTAAAACCAACGTGCTGTTCGGCGACGGTCATCTCACCATCGGCTTCGCGCCACCCGACCCGGTCATTCTCGAAGAGTAGCGCCGTGGCGCGACGGCCGGACGGGCCCTTGCAATGCCCGAGCGCGCAGCCGGGCATGGCCGACGTGCGGGTGCTCGGGGTGGTGTCGCGCGACGGCGCCGCGCCGACGCTCGCCTACCTCGACGAGCCGGTTGAGCCGACGCCGGAAATGCTCGAGCTTGCCGCGCCGCTGCCGGTCTCCAACGTGTTCCGGCTGGCGGCGCGCTGCGAGGAATCCAAGTGCACGCATTTTGACGGCACGCGCTGCCAGCTCGCGGTGCGCATCGCCAGGATGCTGCCCGAAGTCGTCGACAGCCTGCCCGCCTGCACCATCCGGCCGCAATGCCGCTGGTTTCGCCAGGAGGGCCGCGACGCCTGCGTCCGCTGCCCGCAGATCGTCACCGGCAACTACGAAGCCGACGAGATCTTGCAGCAGGTGGCCGGCGTGCCGAAGCAGAGCTGAGCGCGCACGGCGGACTGCGCGCCGAAACCCATCGTGATTTTCGCGACCTGGTCGAGGCCGTCGCCGCGACGCGGCTCACTACCAGCGGCGCTTGCCGCCAAGGCCACCCGACACCAGCCGGATCAACAAGAGAAGGATGATGGCGCCGATCAGGGCATTGATGATGGACGAGACGATCCCGGTGCCGAGATGGATGCCGACGCGCGGCAACAGCCAGTCGCCGATGAATGCCCCGACGATGCCGACCACCAGATCGCCAATCAGGCCGAACCCGGCGCCGCGCACGATCTTGCCCGCGAGCCACCCGGCGACCAGGCCGACGATCAGAATGACGAGAAGACTTTCATTGGATAGATGCACGGCACTCTCCCCCGACGGTGTGCGATCTAGGCACAGAGCATACGCCGCGACGCCGATACTGTCGATGCGGTCGGCCGCCGAGCCGATTGCGAACGTCTGCTAGAGCGTCGGCGACCGCAAGACACCTTCAAGTCATCTCCCTTCGCTGCAAGCGCTAAGCCGGGCAGAATCTCAGAAAATAGCAAATCGCGAAAGTCGCCACCGACGGCACAGTGAGCGTCGAGTTGCCAATCAGAAATGCGTTCAAAGCGGGCCCGCTGGCGCCAAGCGCGTCCGCTATCCAAGCAATAATGGGTGCTTCCGGTGCGAGAGTCACTGTGGCTACCGAAGCTGATAAGCCGGCGACTACCAGAAGGAATCCGACCGTGCTGACACAGGCGCTGCAGGGCGAAAGATCTTGCACGCTCATCTGCCCCTGCGACGCCGAGACGACATTCTTGTGGACATCACTGCCCGCAATGCGTTGCGTGAACTGCGCAGGGGTTACACCCGGCGGCAATGTCCCGCCCATCGACTGCCACGCGCCGGCCGGATTTTGCAGGAATGCGTTGGCCGCGTTTTTATTGGTCGTGGCTTGGCGCAGCCCGGATTGCAATTGCTGAAACGCAGTCATCACGCTCCATCCTTATTTGGCTCAGACTATTCAGACGCTAAGATATGTAAAATGCAACTTCAAGCCTTGCCGGTGGATTTGCGAGCTTAATCCGCCATTTTCGCGCCTTGTGCCCGGTCGCCCGTTCGGCTAACCCGCCAACAATGTCCGTGCATCCCCTCTTCATCGGCCCCATCCCGTTGCCCAACCCGGTGCTGCTTGCGCCGATGTCCGGCGTGACCGATGCGCCGTTTCGGCGGCTGGCGGCGGGGCTAGGCGCGGGGCTCGTGGTCTCGGAGATGACGGCGTGCGCGGCGCTCGCCGGCGAAGGCCGCGCCGCGCAAGGGCGCATGGCGCGACGGCGCATCGAAGATCACGGCGCGGGGCTGCATGTTGTGCAGATCGCCGGCTGCGAGGCGCGCTGGATGGATGAAGGCGCGCGCATCGCCGCGGATGCCGGCGCCGCCATCGTCGACATCAATATGGGCTGTCCGGCGCGACACGTCACCGGCGGCCAGTCGGGGTCGGCGCTGATGCGCGACCTCGATCATGCGCTGACCTTGATCGAGGCGGCGGTCGGTGCCGTGCGCGTGCCGGTGACCTTGAAAATGCGGCTCGGCTGGGACGACGCCTCCCACAACGCGCCGGAGCTGGCACGCCGCGCCGAAAGCGCCGGCGTACGGCTTGTCACCGTGCATGGCCGCACCCGCTGTCAGTTCTACAAGGGTCGTGCCGATTGGACGGCGATCCGCGCGGTGAAAAACGCCGTGACAATTCCGGTGGCGGTCAACGGCGACATTGAAAGTTTCGACGATGCCGACGCGGCGCTCGCGGCGTCCGGCGCTGATGCGGTGATGGTCGGCCGCGGCGCGCAGGGCAAACCGTGGTTTCCGGGTCAGCTCGCGCGTTATCTCGCGACCGGCGAGCGCGACAGCGCGCCACCGCTTGGCGAGCAGCTTGCGCTTGTGTCCGCGCTTTATGGCGAAATGCTCGGCCTCTACGGCGTCGAGCTCGGTCTACGCCACGCGCGAAAGCATCTCGGCTGGGCGCTCGATACCGCGGCCGCCTGCACGCAGGCGCCCGACGATCTCCGCAAAGCGCACCGCGCCCGCGTCCTCACCGCGACTGATCCGGCGCTGGTGCTGCATCTGCTTGCCGAGGCGTTCGATGCGTTCGGGGCAGTTTGTAGGATGGGTTGAGTGCAGGCGAAACCCATCGACTTTCTGCTATAACCGACCTGATCGCATTGATGGGTTTCACTCGGTTCGACCCATCCTACAAGGAAAAGGATTCGGCCCATGCCCACCAATCGCGTCTACCGCGTCGCCGTCATCCCGGGCGACGGCATCGGCAAGGAAGTGGTGCCGGAGGGCGTGCGCGTGCTCGAGGCCGCGGCCAAGAAATTCGGCTTCGAGATGCGGCAGGATCATTTCGATTTCGCCTCCTACGACTACTACGCCAAGCACGACCGCATGATGCCGGAGGACTGGAAGGAAAAAATCGGCCGCCACGATGCGATCTTTTTCGGCGCGGTCGGCTGGCCGGCGAAGATTCCCGATCACATTTCGCTATGGGGCTCGCTCATTCAGTTTCGCCGCGAGTTCGACCAGTACGTCAATCTGCGGCCGGTGCGGCTGATGCCGGGCGTGCCGTCGCCGCTCGCCAATCGCAAACCCGGCGACATCGATTTCTGGGTCGTGCGCGAAAACACCGAGGGCGAATATTCGGCGATTGGCGGCCGCATCTTTTCCGGTACCGAGCGTGAAGTCGTGGTTCAGGAAACCGTGCTGTCGCGCATCGGCGTCGACCGGGTGCTGAAATTTGCTTTCGAGCTCGCGCGCAAGACGCCGAAGAAGCATCTCACCTCGGCCACCAAGTCGAACGGCATCGCCATCACCATGCCGTACTGGGACGAGCGCGTCGAAGCGATGGCGAACCATTTTCCCGACGTGAAGTGGGACAAATATCACATCGACATTCTCACGGCGTTGTTCGTGCTGCGGCCGGATAAGTTCAACGTCGTGGTCGGCTCGAACCTGTTCGGCGACATTCTCTCCGACCTCGGCCCGGCCTGTACCGGCACCATCGGCATCGCGCCGTCCGGCAACATCGATCCGGAGCGGCGCTTTCCGTCGCTGTTCGAGCCGGTGCACGGCTCGGCGCCCGACATCGCCGGGCAGGGTATCGCCAACCCGATCGGCCAGATCTGGTCGGGCGCCATGATGCTCGAGCATCTGGGCGAGGCCGACGCGTCGGCGGCGATCGTCAAGGCGATCGAGCGCGTGCTGGCCGAGCCGAAACTGCGCACCCGTGATCTCGGCGGCGCTGCCGACACGGTGAGCTGCGGCAAAGCGGTGGCCGCGGCGCTGGCATAAGGTCCGGCCGTCCGGTTCCACTTCGGGTTTCGAAATCTCCTTGGCGCCGCCATGTCACGGGAGGCGGAGCTGCCTCGTCTTATGCGCAGAAGGCATCCACTGCCCGGGTTGGCCTCTGGTCACTCCGTCCGGATGCCATCGCAGAAGGAGAGATGCGATGCTCAGATGGTTTTTGCGGCGTGGGATCGAAAAGTTCGAGCGCACCTGGAACTATGACGCGAGCTATATGCGCGAGATGATCGACGTCGATCCGCGCGCGATGCTCACGTTCGGCAAGGTCCAGGGGCTCACCAAGTACCGCAAGGATGTGCCGCTCGCCGCCTGGTGCGCCGCCGGGCTGGTCGCCGTCATGGCGGAAGATTGCGGATCCTGCACCCAGCTCGGCATCGACATGGCCCAGCGCGAGGGCGTCGATCCGGCGATCCTGCGCGCCGTGGTGGCGCGCGATTATACCGCCATGCCCTACGAGGTGGCGCTCGCCGTGCGGTTTACCGAAGCGACGTTGCGCCACGCGCCGCAGGCCGACGATCTGCGCGAGGAAGTGCTGCGCCAGTTCGGCAAGCGCGGCCTGATCGCGCTCGCTTTCGCCATGGTGGCGGCACGCAGTTTCCCGACGCTGAAATATGCGCTGGGTCACGGCCGCGCTTGCGTGCGGCTCACCATCGGGGGCGAAGCCCGGCCGGTGCTGCGCGAACTGACCAAAGCGGCATGAGCGCGACCGTCGACCAGGATGTCGCGGCGTTCGAGGCGCATCGCCCCGCGCTTATCGGCCTCGCCTATCGGATGCTCGGCTCGCGCGCCGAGGCCGAGGATATCGTCCAGGACGCTTATCTGCGCTGGCACGCCACCGATCGCGCCGCGATCGAAGAGCCGCGGCGCTATCTCGGCACCATCGTGACGCGGCTCTGTCTCGATCGCATGAAGTCCGCGCAGGCGCGGCGCGAAATCTATGTCGGGCAATGGCTGCCCGAGCCGGTGGTCGACGAAAATTTCGACGACGGCAGTGCCGGCGACATGGCGCACGACATTTCGGTCGCCTTGATGTTGCTGCTCGAACGCCTGTCGCCGCTCGAGCGGGCGAGCTTCCTTCTGCATGACGTATTCGGCCTCGACTTCGCCGAAGTGGCACGCGCGCTCGGCCGCGGCGAAGCCGCTTGCCGCCAGCTCGCCGCCCGCGCCCGCGCCCATATCGAGGCCGGCCGGCCGCGGTTTGATGCTTCGCCGGAAGAAGGCCGCCGCCTCGCGACCGCGTTTCAGGCCGCCGCGGCGTCGGCAGATACGAATGCGCTGGTCCAGTTATTGGCCGAAGATGCGGTGCTCTACACCGACGGCGGCGGCAAGCGCGCCGCGGCGCTCAATCCGATCCGCGGCGCCGATAAGATCGTGCGCTTCTTCGAAGGCATCGCGCGCAAGAATCCCAGCCTCGCCGGCGTTGCGGCGCGCCACGCCATCGTCAACGGCATGGCCGGCTTGGTGCTGCACGAGGACGACGGCACGGTCGACACCATGGCGTTCGAGCACCGCGACGGCCGCATCGTCGCGATCTATGTCGTGCGTAATCCCGATAAGCTGCAGCACGTGCGCTCCTGATCCGCGGTTTTCGCCGCACACCGGCCGGCCGCTTGTCGCGCCTGCGATAGCCATGGACTAAAATGGCCGGCGGGCGGCGGATCGGGAGCAAGCGATGATTGTCGGCATTGTGGGTCTCGGCCGCATGGGCGCGGCGATGACGGCGCGCCTGCGCGAGCAGGGCTTTGAGGTTGTTGGCTGGGATCAGAACGCCGAGACCAACAAAAAACTGGCGGAGGGCGGATTGCGTGTCGCCGCGAATGCGCGCGAGGTCGCTGCAGCGTCTGACGTCGTCATTTCCAGCATCACCGAGGACAACGGCGCGCGGCGCATCTTCGCCGGCCCGGATGGTTTTCTGCAAGCCGACGTGCGCGGAAAGCTGTTCATGGAGATGAGCACGCTCCAACCGATGACCGGCCGCGAATTGGCGCCGTTGGTCGACGCACAAGGCGCGCGGTTGATCGAGGCGCCGGTGCTCGGCACGATTCCGCAAGTGCGTGCCGGCATGTTGTTCGCGATGGTGGGTGGCCGTGCCGAAGACCTTTCGCGGGCCCGGCCGGTGCTGGACAAGCTGACGCGCCGCATCGTGCACATGGGCCCGGCCGGCGCGGGTTATGCCATGAAGCTCGCCGCCAATGTCGGACTCGGCGCTTACGTGCAGGCGATAGCGGAATCGCTGGCGCTCGGGCTGCGCCAGGGCCTCGCGCTCGATGCGATGATCGACGCGCTGCAGGAGAGCGCCACCGCCTGCGGCTGGCTGAAAGCCAAGGCCGGCGTGCTGCGCGGCGACGAGGCCGAGATGACGCTCGACATCCGCACCTTGCGCAAGGATCTCATGTCGGCGGTCGCGACCGGCGCGCTCGCGGGCGTGCCGATGCCGCTGACATCGGGTGCGCTCGCCGCGCTGTCGGCCGCGGTCGAGAGCGACTATGCCACGCGCGACATCGCCGAGCTGCCGCAATTTTTTCGCGAGACGATGCTGCAGAATTTTCCGCGCTAGACGGTGAGCCGCTTAGCGCGAGGCGATGACGACCAGAAATCCGACAGCCGCAATGCCGCCGCCGTAGAACACCCAGTTGCGGTCGCCGACCATGAAGCTTTCCGCCGGCCACGGCAGATAGCCGGAGCCTTGCGCCATGAACAGAAGCCCGAGCAAGAGCAACAGCATGCCGAGAATTCGAAGCAGCGTGCGCATGGCGCCTCCGATCGTAGCGATTGCATAAACCGCCTGTAAAAATCCGCCCGAAGCAGAGCAAAATAACAGCAAACGAGCGGCCTTGGTGCAGCCACATCGCCGTGGTCGGCTGCGGGTTGCCTCACGGAACCTTACGCGAGCGTGGCGATTTTGTTAGGCTGCGCCCGATTCACCTTGAGCCATGAAGAGAGGACTCGCCATGCGACGCGTTTTAGCCATTGCCGCGACTTTGGTGCTCGCCGCCCCAACACTGGCCCTTGCGCAAGGCGCGGGCGTGGGAGCTGGGGGCGGCGGTGGCGGTCATAAAGGTCCGCCGGCGCACGCCGCTCCGCGCGGCGGTCCCGGCCCTCACGGACCGGTCGGTCACGGACCAGCCGCTCGCGGGCCTGTCGTGCACGGCCCGATGGCTCATGGCCCAGTAGTTCATGGCCCAGTGGTTCACGGCCCGGTGGGACACGGCCCAGTGCGGGTCGGCGTCGGGGCAGGCGCGGGGTTCGCTTTTCACGGCCATCCGATCAATCGCGTGCATTTTGCCCGGCCGTGGGTCTATCCGCACGGTTGGGGCTACCGCCGCTGGGCGGTCGGCGCCGTGTTGCCGGCGCTGTTCCTGGCGCCGGCCTATTACTATTCGGGTTGGGCCGACGTCGGCCTGACACCGCCGCCGCCCGGCTTCCAGTGGGTTCAGTACGGACCGGATCTGCTGCTGGTGAACGTCAACACGGGCGAGGTCGTCGATACCGCTTACGGCGTGTTCTACTGAGCAGACGCCGAGCCTCGTCGCTCGCGTTCTCAGTAGCGCGTCCATTGTCAGCGACGTGAGAAAGTGCCGTGCCCCGGATTGCCATCCGCGGCACGGCAATTCTATGCCTGAGCCGCACTCAGCCGGCGGGAGGCGGGCGTGACGTCTTATGTCCTTGCGATTGATCAGGGCACGACATCGACGCGCGCTATTTTGTTTGCTGCCGACTTTTCGATCGCCGCGTTGGCACAACGCGAGTTTCCGCAGCATTTCCCGGCCGATGGCGAGGTCGAGCACGATCCGGACAATCTGTGGTCGACCACGCTCGACACCTGCCGTGCGGCGATGGCGCGCGTCGGAGCGGTTGCCAAAGACATCGCCGCCATCGGCATCACCAATCAGCGCGAGACCACGCTGTTGTGGCATCGCGCCGACGGCCGTCCGGTGCACCGCGCCATCGTTTGGCAGGACCGGCGCACCGCTCCGCGCTGTGCCGAGCTGAAAGCCAACGGGCACGAGCCGCTGTTTACGGAGAAGACCGGGCTCCTCCTCGATCCTTACTTTTCCGGCACCAAGCTCGCCTGGCTGCTCGATCACGTGCCGCACGCGCGTGACCTGGCGGCACGCGGCGAACTCGCGTTCGGCACGGTCGACACGTATCTGCTCTGGCGCCTGACCGGCGGCAAGGTGCATGCCACCGACGCCACCAACGCGGCGCGCACGCTGCTGTTCGACATTCATCGCGGCTCGTGGGACGAGCGGCTCTTGGCGCTGCTCGACATCCCGAAAACGGTGTTGCCGGAGGTGCGCGATTCGTCCGGGGCCTTCGGCCTGACCGATCCCGACCTGTTCGGTGCGCCGATCCCGATTTGCGGCATCGCCGGCGATCAGCAGGCGGCGGTGATCGGCCAAGCGTGTTTTCAACCCGGCATGGTCAAATCGACTTACGGCACCGGCTGCTTCGCACTGCTCAATACCGGCACGACGGCGGTCCCGTCACAGAACCGGCTGCTCACCACCATCGCCTATCAGCTCGGCGGCGTGCGCGCGTATGCGCTGGAAGGTGCGATCTTCGTTGCCGGCGCCGCGGTGCAATGGCTGCGCGACCAATTGCATGTCGTGCCGGATGCCGCTTCGACCGGCGCGCTTGCCGAGAGCGCCGACCCGACACAGGACGTGATTCTGGTGCCGGCCTTTGTCGGTCTCGGCGCGCCATATTGGCGGCCCGATGCGCGCGGCGCGCTGTTCGGCCTGACGCGCAACACCGGCCCCGCCGAGCTGGCGCGCGCCGCGCTCGAAAGCGTCTGCTTCCAGACTGCGGACCTTTTGGCGGCCATGCGCGCTGACTGGCCGCATGCCGAGGGCGCGCTCAAAACTTTGCGCGTCGACGGCGGCATGGCGAGTTCCGATTGGACCATGCAGCGCCTCGCCGACCTGACCGGCTGCGTCGTCGACCGCCCGCGGAGCCCGGAAACCACCGCGCTCGGGGCCGCGTACCTCGCCGGCCTCCATGTCGGCTTCTTCCCCGAGCCGGATCGCTTTGCCGCCCAATGGCACGCCGAGCGTCATTTCATGCCGCAAATCGATGCCGCAACGCGCGACCGCAAACTGGCCGCATGGGCCGCCGCGGTGCGCAGGCTGTTGAGCTGAGGCGAGCAGCACCCGATGGGGTGGGCCGCGATTTTTTCGGTGGTTGATCCGGACGATCCCGAACTAGAATGCCGCCAAAGGTCCGCACGCGGCGGACCAATGGGAGGGCCGCCTCGATGACAAGGATCCTGCTTGCGGCTGCGCTCGTAGCCGCCTGGGCGCTGCATGGCGTTGCGCCGGCGCAAGCGCAAAATTATCCGAACCGGCCGATCAAGGTCGTGGTGCCGTTTCCGGCCGGCGGTCCGACCGACGGCATGGCGCGCATCATTTCCGACCGGCTGCATGCGGTTCTCGGTCAGCCGATCGTGGTTGAAAACCGCGGCGGTGCCGGCGGCGGCATTGGCGGCAAGTTCGTCGCCGACGCCGATCCGGACGGCTACACGCTCTTGATGTCGCCGGGTGGGGCGCTCACCACGGGCCCCATGGTCAACGCCAAGATCGGCTACGATCCGGTCAAGGTATTTGCACCGGTCGGGGAACTCATCGAGACGCCGCTGATCGTGTCGGTGAGCCCCGATCTGCCGGCGAAATCGTTGGCCGAGGTCGTGGCCTACGCCAAGGCCAATCCGGGCAAGCTTCGATGGGGCTCGCAGGGTTATGGTACGGCGCCGCATCTGCTTGCCGAGATGTTCAAGCTCGAAGCCGGCATCAACATGTTGCACGTGCCGTATCGTGGCACCGCGCCGTTGCTCAACGCCATTCTGGCGGGCGAGGTGAACATCATTGCCGACCCGAGCACGACCAGCCTGCCGCACATCCAGGCCGGCAAGCTGCGGCCGATCGCGATTGCGGGCAGCGAGCGCTATGCCGAGTTGCCGAACGTGCCGACCACGGCCGAGGCCGGCTTTCCCAAGCTGCTATCGCCGTTCTGGCTCGCTGTGGTCGCGCCAGCGGCAACGCCGCACTTTATCATCGACAAGCTCAACGATGCATTCCGCCAAGCGCTTGCCGTACCCGAAACTCAGAAACGGCTCGCCGCGCTCGGCGCCGAGATCAAGATCGGCACGCCGGCCGACCTCGACAAAATGTTCGCCGCGGAGCGCGCACGCTGGGCCCCCGTCATCCAGGCCGCGCACATCCAGGTGGAATGAAGCCGCAAGAGGAATGAAGCCGATCCAGCCGCGCAGCCAACGCCCTTCGCTGCACCGAGAGCCGCGCCATGTTCCGTCATGATTCACCCGAGGAAGCCGCGTTCCGCAGCGACGTGCGGACGTGGCTCGAGGCCAATCTGCCGGCGCCGCTGCGCGACCGCACCAACCGTCCGCCTCCCGCGGAATTGATGCCGTGGTACCGCACGCTGTCGCGCAAGGGCTGGGTCGCGCCGCATTGGCCCAAAGAGCATGGCGGCATGGGCGCGACGCTCAACCAACAGATCATCATGACCGAAGAGCTGGCGCGCCTCGGCGCGCCGCAGCTGCCGGCGCAAGGGCTCAATCACATCGGCCCGATCCTGATCGAGTTCGGCAGCGAGGCGCAGAAGGCCAAACATCTGCCGCCGATCATCTCAGGCGGCGTGATCTGGGCGCAGGGTTATTCCGAGCCCGGCGCCGGCTCCGATCTCGCCAGCCTTGCGACCCGCGCTACCCTCGACGGCGACCGTTTCGTGGTGCAGGGACAAAAAATCTGGACCACATGGGCGCATCATTCCGACTGGATCTTCGCGCTCGTGCGCACCGATCCGCAGGCGCAACCGCGCCATGCCGGCATCAGTTTTCTGCTGCTCGATCTGCACAGCCCCGGCGTGCGCGTGCGGCCGATCCGCACCATTGCGGACGATGACGAGTTCGCCGAAGTGTTCTTCGACGATGTCGTGGTGCCGGCGGAGAATCTGGTAGGCAAGCTCAACGACGGCTGGCGCATCGCCAATGCGCTGCTCGGCCACGAGCGCCTCGGCACGTCGAACCCGCAATATGCCCTGATCGCGCTGGAGCGCATCAAGACCATCGCGCGCGCGTCCGGCGTCATGGCCGACCCGGCGTTCCGCGATCGGCTCGCGGCCGCCAGCATCAATGTGACGGCGTTGTCGGCGCTGTTCAGCCACGCGGTGGAGCTGACCAATCGGCAGCGCAGCCTTGGACCGGACTCCTCGATCATCAAGATTTTCGGTTCCGAACTGCTGCAATCGCTGAACGACCTCTTGGTCGAAGCCGCGGGCAGCGATGCGTCGATGGAGAATCCCGTGCCGACCGAGTTTGGCGCGGTCGATGTCTCGACGCCGTTCCTTCAGGTGCGGCGCGCCACCATCTATGGCGGCTCCTCCGAGATCCAGCGCAATATCGTCGCCCGCCGCGTGCTCCACCTGCCGCAGTGACATTGATGCAGTGATATGGAACTCAATCTCACATCGGAGCAGAATCTGTTGCGCGACGCCGCGGCGAAGTTCGGCGCCGCGGCGGGGCCGAAAGTCGCGCGTAGGTTTCGTGGGCAACAGCAAAACTTCGCGCCGGCGCGCTTGCGCCAAGCGGGCGAACTCGGCTGGCTCGGCATGCTGGTGCCCGCCGCGGCGGATGGATCGGGCCTTGGGCTCACCGAACTGGCGCTGGTGCTCGAGCAGTGCGGGCGCGGCTTGGTCTGCGAGCCGCTCGGGCTTGCGGCAGTCGCGGCGGCCGCACTGGCGCAAGGCCACGCGCCGCATCCGATGCTGGAACGCGCGATGCGTGGCGAAGCGCTGGTGGTGCCGGCACTGCAGGAGAGCGCGCATGCCGGCGATCCGCTTGCGCTGCGCGCGCAGGCGGCCGGCGATCGCGCGCCGCGGCTCACGGGCACCAAGGTATCCGTCTGCGCAGGCGGCGCCGACGGTTTTCTGGTCAGCGCCAGTGGCGCCGAGGGGGCCGGTCTTTATTATGTGTCGCGCGACGCTCCCGGCGTGCAGATCGCGACAGCGCCGAGCGTCGAAGGCCGCAGCCTGGCGACGCTGACGCTGAAAGATACGCCCGCCGATGTGGTGCCGCCGCGGCAATCGTCGCGCAGCGCGGTCGAAGCGCTGACCGACCTTTGCCTCATCGCCATATCGGCCGAGCTCCTTGGCGTCATGGTGGGCGCGCAGGAGCTCACCTTCGACTATCTGCGCATCCGCAAGCAGTTCGGTAAGCCGATCGGCAGCTTTCAGGCGCTGCAGCACAAGGCAGTCGATATCTACATCAAGACCGAAACGACGCGTTCGCTGCTCTATCAGGTCGCCGCCGCCAACGATCCCTACCGCATCGATCCGGCGCAGGCGGTGGCGGTCAAAGCCAAGGCGTCCGAGGATGCGCTCGCGGTCACGCAGGCCTGCATCCAGCTGCACGGCGCCATCGGTTTCACCGACGAGCACGATATCGGCCTCTATCTCAAGCGCGCGCTGCTGCTGTCGTCCCTGTTCGGCAACGCCGCGGCGCAACGCCGCCGCTATGCCGACATCGCCGAATTGACGATGTAGGTCGGCTGCGGCATGAGCGGCATGTTTTGCAGCGCGCCTGTTCAAGGAGACATCATGAGCGAAGAACAGACCGTCACCTACGAGCTCGACGGCGACATTGCGCTGGTCGGCCTCAATCGCCCCGACAAGCGCAACTGCTTCAATCCCATCGTGATGAAGCAATTGCGCGAGGCCATCGAGCGCGCCGGCGAAGAGGCCAAATGCGGCATCATCTTCGGCCACGGCGACAATTTCTGCGCCGGCCTCGATCTGCGCTGGGCGGCGGAGAACTGGACGGACGGCCGCTCGCGGCGGCTGCCGTTTCCGTTCAATCGCAACACCTATTTCGAGGCCATGGCGCGCGGCAACATCCCGTTCATCGCGGCGCTGCACGGCGCCACGCTCGGCGGCGGGTTGGAGACGGCCGCGGCCGCGCACATCCGCGTCGCCGACGAGACCACGTATTTCGGCCTGCCCGAGGGCACGCGCGGCATTTTTGTCGGCGGCGGCGGTTCGATCCGCGTCGCGCGCCTGATCGGCTTTGCCCGCATGCAGGACATGATGCTCACCGGCCGCGTGCTCAAATGCGACGAGGCCGAGCGCTACGGCATTGTGCAGTACGTCGTGCCCAAGGGCCAGCAGATCGCCAAGGCCAAGGAGCTGGCGCTGAAAATCTGCAAGAACGCGCCGCTGTCGAACTTTGCCATCACCAACAGCCTGCCGCGGCTGCAGGACATGTCGTATGACGACGGGCTTTATTTCGAACGCATGGTGGCCGAGTACACGCGCAGCCCCGAATCGCTCGACCGCCTGCGCCAATTCCTCGACAAGACCGCGCCGCGCGTGCGGCCCGATCAAGCGTAACGCTTCTGCACAGGAGGGAACGCCAATGAGTCTGCGTGACAACGCGATCGTCGCCTATGCCGAAACCAAGGTGATGAAAAAGAGCGATCGCGACGTCTGGGTGCTGGCCGGCGAAATTCTGGAATCGCTGCTCGACAAGACCGGATTCGACAAGGCCGAGATCGACGGGCTGGTGATGTCGGGCCTGACCGGCACCGGCGGCGCCAGCATGTTCTGGGCGCAGAGCACCTGCGACATGCTCGGGCTCGAAGTCGGGTTTTGCGAGCAGGTGCACACCGGCGGCTGCTCTGCCGTGGGCGCGGTGGCGCGCGCCGCGGCCGCGATCGACGCCGGGCTGTGCGAGGTGGCGCTGTGCCTCTACTCCGACACCCATGTGCGTGAGCACAACGGCCGCAACGACCGCAATTACCGCCGCGACTGGACCGAGCCGTACGGCCTGTTGGGCCCGCCCGGCGCGTTCGGCCTGCTGCAGCGCGCCTACGACGCCAAATACGGCGTCGATCTGCGCGTGCTCGGCAAGCTTGCGGTGACGCAGCGCAACCACGCGCTCATGAACGAGAACGCCTGCGAAGAGCTGCGCGTGCCGATCACCATCGAGGATTATCTGAAATCGCGGATCATCGCCGACCCGATCCGGTTGCTTGACTGCGTCATGCTGGCGGACGGCGCCGCCGGCCTGATCGTGACCAGCAAAAAGCGCGCCAAAGAAAAGGGCCTGCACAAGTGCGTCATCCCGATCGGCTACGCCGAGCGCACCAACTTTCTCGGCGGTGACAATTTCGTCGATGTCACCCGCAGCGGTCACGAGATCGCCGGCAAGAAGGCGCTGGCGGCCGCCGGACTCGATATCAAGGACGTCAGGTCTTTTCATCCGTACGACGATTTTCTGATCGCGATCGTGATCCAGTTCGAAGCGTTCGGCTTCTGCAAGCCCGGCCAGGGCATGGCGTTCGTCCGCGATACCGATCTGTCCTACAAGGGCACGCTGCCGATGAACACCGGCGGCGGCCAGATCTCGGCGGGCCAAGCAGCCTGCTCGTCGCACAATCTGATCGAGGCGGTGCGCCAGCTCATGGGCGAGGCCGGCGAGCGCCAGGTGAAAGACACCACCAACGCGCTGGTCACCGGCATCGGCTGGATCAATTACGGGCGCAACTGGGGCTCGAGCGCTGCGCTGGCGCTTGTCCCGAACCAATAGAGAGGACGCCATGGCTGCCACACTCAACGACACGCTCGCCGTCAAACGCGACATCAAGCATTACGACTTCGGCCTGCCGTTCTGGGAGGCGACGCGGCAGAAGAAGCTGACGATTCAATACTGCAAGACGGCGAAGAAATATCAGCATTTTCCGCGGCCGGTGAGCATCTTCACCGGGCGGCGGCGCGACATCGAGTGGCGCGAGGTGTCCGGCAAAGGCACGGTGTTCTCGTTCACCATCGCGCACCGCGGCACGGCGGCGTTCCAGGGCGCCGAGCCTTATGCGATCGCCAGCGTCACGCTTGACGTCGGCGTCAACCTCATCGCCGGCGTGGTCAACTGCACGGCCGACGAGCTGAAAGTCGGCATGAAGGTGAAGCCGTACTGGCATCCGCTTGCCAACGGCGAGCACCTCTTGATGTGGCAGCCCGACAAGGACGCGGCATGAGCGGAGCGGAAGACGCGCGCGGCCCGAAGGCGGTCGCGCGATTCTTAAGGCCGCGCTCGGTCGCCATCATCGGCATCTCGACGCGGCCGGGCAGCGCCGGCCAGATCATCCTGCAATGCCTGAAGGTCAACAACTTCGCCGGCGATGTTTTTCTGGTCGGCCGCTCCGATGCCCCGATCGACGGCCGGGCGGTGCTCAAGAGCCCTGACGAATTGCCCGAAGGCGTCGATCTCGCGGTGTTCACCTTGCCGGCTGCCGCGGTGCCCGAAGCGATGCAAGCCTCCGCGCGGCGCAAGGTCGGCTCGGCGATGGTGTTCGCCGCCGGCTTCGCCGAGACCGGCGATTACGCGACGCAGGACGCCGTCGCCGCGACCGCGCGCGCCGCGGGGCTCGCGATCGTCGGCCCCAACTGCCTCGGCGTCACCAACAACGTCGACGGGCTGATGCTGCACATGATCTATGCCCGCGCGGCAGCGCGCGGCATCAGCGATGGCGTCGCCATCGTCGGCCAGAGTGGCGGTCTGCTCGGCCATTTTCAGCGCGCCTGCGACGGCCGCGGCGTTCCGGTGTCGTACGTGATCTCGACTGGCAACGAATGCGGTCTCGAGACCATCGACTTCATCGAATTTCTGGTCGATGACGCCGCCACGCGCGTGATCATGGCGTATTGCGAGGAGATCAGGCGGCCTCAGGCGTTTCTGGCGGCACTGCGCCGGGCGCGCGCTGCCGGCAAGCCGGTGGTGCTGATGCTGGCCGGCCGCAGCGTTAAGGCCCGCAAAGCGGCGCAGTCGCATACCGGAGCGCTGGTCGGCGACTACGCCACGGTGCGCACGCTGGCCGAAGAGGCCGGCGCCATCGTGGTCGGCACCATGGATGAGGCGATGGACCTGATCGCCATCCTGCAGCGGTTTCCGACACCGCCCACCAAGGGCGTCGGCGTGCTCACCGCATCCGGCGCCTATGTGGGGCTGACCAACGATTTCGCCGAGGACATCGCGCTCGATCTGCCCGAGCTCGATGCGGCGACCTTAAAGACGATCGGCGAGACGCTGCCGGCCTACGGCAATTACGGCAACCCGCTCGACACCACGGCCGGATTTACGCCGGCCATGCTGCCCGCCGTCACCAAGGCGCTGATCGACGATCCCAATGTCGGCATGCTGTTCATCTCGTTTCCGATCAATACGCCGCTTCCCATCCGGGCTTTCAACGAAGGCATGGCCCATTCGCCAAAGCCCAAGGTGATGGTGGCGCTCGGCGACACTTGGGAGCTCGGCGACGACGTGATGGCGGCGGTGAACGAAGGCCCGGCGGTGTTCTCGCGCTCGTCCGATCGCATGCTGCGCGCCATCGCGTCGTACACGCGCTACGGCCGACTGCTGGCGCGCAAAGGTCCAAGCACAGCGGGGGCATCGATTGCCGAATTGCCGAAGCTCGCAAAGGGCGCGCAGCCGGAATGGCTCGGCAAGAAGGTGCTGGCTGCGGCCGGCATTCGCATTCCCGATGGCGCGCTCGCGCGCACAGTGGACGACGCAGCCGCGCTCGCCAAAAAGATCGGCTACCCGGTCGTTCTCAAAGCGCAGGCCGCGGCACTGTCGCACAAGACCGAGGCCGGCGCGGTGGCGCTCAATCTCGCCGACGAGACGGCGCTGCGTGCCGCCTGGGACAAAACCATGCGCAACGTCCAGCGCGCCGCGCCCGACATGAAGCTCGACGGCGCGCTCGTCGAGACAATGTCACCGCGCGGCATCGAGCTGATGGTCGGCGCCAAGCGCGATCCCGGCTGGGGCACCGTGCTGCTGCTCGGTCTCGGAGGCATCTGGGTCGAAGCCCTCGGCGACGTGCAGGTGCTGCCGGCCAGCGCCGATGCCGCCGAAATCGTCGCCGCGCTCGGCAGGCTCCGGGCCGCGAAGCTGCTCGCCGGTGTGCGTGGCGCGCCGCCGGCCGATGTCGATGCGGTGGCGCAAGTCGTGCTGGCGATCGGGCAGCTAATGCAGGCCGTCCCGGAGATCGCCGAGATCGACATCAATCCGCTGATGGTGCACGCCAAAGACGACGGCGCGACCGCGCTCGATGCGCTCATCGTGGTCCGATGAAATGGTTGAGCGCTTCGCGCCTCAGAACGCGCGGTCGCCCTCGACTACATGGCGGCGCAGCAGTCGCCGTTCTCGGTCGCTGAAATCAGTGCGCGCGTGCAATGTGCAGCGGTTGTCCCACAGGATGAGATCGCCGACGCACCACTTGTGCGCGTAGATGAATTCATCCTGCTCCATGTGGTCAAAGAGTTGGTCGAGCACCGCGCTGCCTTCGGCTTCGTCCATGCCTTCGACCGTAAACGTCATCAGCCGGTTGACGTAGAGCGCCTTGCGCCGCGTCTCCGGATGCGTCCGCACGATCGGCTGCGCATACTGCTTGTGGGCGCTAAGGTCGAGCTTGGCGCCGTTGATCTCACGCGTCACCGATTCATAGTGATAGGCGTTGACGGCCTTGCGGCCCTCGACGCGCGCCTTGAGCGCAGACGGCAGCGTGTCGTAGGCCTTGTACATGTTGAGGAACAGCGTGTCGCCGCCTTGCGAGGGAATTTCCATGGCGTACAGAAACGTGCCCTTCGCCGGCTTTTCCACGTAGCAGAAATCGGAATGAAAATGCATTTCGCCGTCGGCCAACGAGCCGATCAGCTTGCCGTTCTCGCGGATATTGGAGACCAGCATGGTGAGCTCGGGATGTTCGAGCCGCGACGCCTCATTGCGGGCTTCCGCCGGACGGCCGCGCTGCTGCAGCACGCCGAAATGCCGCGCAAACCGGATCTGGTCGTCCTCAGACAGAACTTGGTTTCGAAACAGGATGACGAGGTGCTGATGCCAGGTGTCGAGGATCGCTGCGAGCGTCTCGGCCGCCACTTCGTTGCGCAAATCGACACCCAAAATTTCTGCGCCGAGCGCAGGCGACAACGTTCTCACCTCAAGCGACATGACGCGGACTCCTCTGGCGATGCGTGGCATTATAACACGCTCGATCGCCGCCCTGCATGATCGCCGCCAACGGGAGAACGGCTTGACTGCAACCGAGAAGATATTCGGCGCTCTTGCTGCGGCGATCCTGGGCTTCGCCCTGCTGCCTTGTCATGCACAGGACGGCGTCTATCCCGTGCGGCCGGTTCAGATCGTTGTCCCGTTTCCGCCTGGCGGTTCGGCCGATCTGGTCGGCAGGACTCTTGCCGACAAGGTCGGGGCCGCGTTCGGCCAGCAGGTCGTCATCATCAACCGGCCCGGCGCTGCCGGCGTGATCGGTACCCAGTCGGTCGCCGCTGCTCCCCCTGATGGTTATACGCTCGCGCTGTCGAGCGTCGGCTCGCTCATCATCGCGCCGGCGCTCGCCACGCGCAGACCGTATGAGGTGCTGACCGACTTTGCGCCGATCACGCTGGTAGCCAAGGTCGCCGAGGTCACCATGGCATCCGCGAAGGCGGACATAAGATCGTTCCCCGAGCTCATTGCCGTCGCCAAGGCCCATCCCGGCAAGCTCAGCTACGGCTCGACCGGCGTCGGCAGCATTCCGCACCTCGCCACCGAGCTTCTGAAAAAGGAGGGCGGCATTGACATGGTGCATGTCCCCTATACGGGCGGCGCGACCTCGCTCAGTGACCTCCTCACCGGCCGTATCGAGATCATGATCAACGACCTGCCGGCTTATCTTCCCCACATCAGGTCGGGCGCGCTTAACGCGCTTGCGGTCAACGGCCCGCAGCGTTCGAACCTGTTGCCCGATGTTCCGACCACGGCTGAACTCGGCTATCCCACCATCGTTTCGGAGAACTGGTTCGGGTTATTGGCGCCGGCGCAGACGCCGCCCGCAATCGTCGCCAAGATCAACCGTGCCTTTGTTGCCGCGTTGGCCGATCCGAGTGTGAAAGCTGCGCTTGGCCGCAATGGCGTGGCGGCGGTCGGGCAGCCGGTCGATGACTTCCGCGTCTTTCTCGGCACCGAAGAGAAGCGCTGGAATGCGATCATTCAGGCGGTACACATCCAGTAACGCCGTGGATGCCGGTTGGTCCGGTAACGAGAATCGAATGCCCCGCTTATGTCGCCGTGCTATAAGGCTCCGAAAGGCTGCAACCCTCGGACACCGCAACAAAATCCCTAAGATCATGAGATACTTAGGCCAAGGGCCGGCCTGTAAACCTTAATCGTGTCTTAACCTCGCCCCCCGTATGGTGCCGCATCGGTGATCCGGCGGGCGGCCCGCTCTCGTGATGTATAGGATGACCTCCCCACTGCCTCCTCCGCCTGCCCGCGCGCAAAACTCGCGTTCGCCGTTCGTGCGCCTGCGCGAGCTCCTCGAGGACATCGCGCCGGGCAAGCCGGCGATCAGTCTCGCGGTCGGGGAGCCGCAGCATCCGATTCCGCCGTTCGTCGGCTCGATCCTGCAGGCGCACCTTGCCGAATTCGGCCGCTATCCGATGAACAAGGGCTTGGACGAATTCGCGGTCGCGGTCGGCAAATGGCTCAATCGCCGCTACACGCTGCCGCGGCCGGTCGATCCGGCAACCGAAGTGCTGGTGCTCAACGGCACCCGCGAGGGTCTGTTTCTGGCGGCGCTTGCGGCCAAGAACTGGGTCAGCCCGCGCGCCGGCCGGCCCGCGGTGCTCATTCCGAATCCATTTTATGCGGCCTATGCGGCGGGAGCGGTCGCCGCCGATTGCGAGCCGGTCTATCTGCCGACGACGAAGGCGACCGGCTTTCTGCCCGATCTCGATGCGCTGAGCGATGATCTGCTGGCCCGCACTGTCGCGGTTTATCTCGCGTCGCCGGCCAATCCGCAGGGCGCCGTGGCCGACCGCGACTATCTCGATCGCCTGACCGCGTTGGCGCGCCGCTTCGGTTTTTTGATCTTTTCCGACGAGTGCTACTGCGAGATCTACAGCGAGCACGCGCCGGACGGCATGCTCGAAGCCGCCGGGCCGGAATTTGCCAACGTCGTGGTGTTTCATTCGCTGTCGAAGCGCTCGAGCCTGCCTGGGCTGCGGGTCGGTTTCGCCGCCGGCGATCGCAAGTTTTTGCAAGCCTATCTCGAATTGCGCAACGTGGCCGCGCCGCAGGTGCCGCAGCCGCTGCAGCACGTTGCCATTGCCGCCTATGGCGATGAGCGCCACGTCGACGAGAACCGGCAGCTGTACCGTGAGAAATTCGATCTCGCCGATCAGATCATCGGCGACCGCTACGGCTATCGCCGCCCCGCCGGCGGATTCTTTCTCTGGCTCGACGTGGCCGCGCAGGGTGGCAGCGAGGCCGCAACGCTATCGCTGTGGCGTGAAGCCGGATTGCGCGTCGTGCCGGGCCGCTATCTGGCGCGCGAGCAGGCTGACGGCAGCAATCCCGGCGAAAACTACATCCGCGTCGCCATGGTGCAGAACAAAGAGATCACCGCCGAGGCGCTGCATCGTCTGGTCGAGGTTTTCGGATGAGGCCTAGCCGATGTCGCTGATCGACCGCGGCCTCGACGGCATGGCGCTGCTGTCTGGAACGCTCGGCGCCGTGCTGCAGCGGCGGCTGCGCGAGCTTGGCGGCGTGGCGCTGCTCAGCCTGGCCATGATTTTGGCGCTGGCGCTGGCGACTTGGTCGGTGCAGGACCCCTCGCTCAGCCACGCCACCGATGCGCATGTGCGCAATCTGCTCGGCCGGCCCGGCGCGATCGCGGCCGATTTGTTGATGCAGTTGCTCGGCCTCGGCTCGCTGGCGTTGTTGCTGCCGATCGCGGTATGGGGCTATCGGCTGCTCGGTCATCGGTCGCTGAGCCGTGAAAAGCTGCGCGTCGTGCTGTGGCTGGTCGGCGCGATCCTCGCCGCCGCGTTCGCCTCGGCGTTGCCGCGCAGCCCGCATTGGCCGCTGCCGTCCGGGCTCGGCGGCGTCATCGGCGACGCGCTTCTGCGCTTGCCGGCGGTCCTTCTCCACGTGACGCTGCCGCGAACCTCGCAATTCGTCGAATCGATCGTGTTCGGCATCGCCGCGCTCAGCGCGTTTGCCATCGCCGCGGGCATTATCTGGCGCGATGTCGACGACGAAGAGACCGAAGAGGCCGACGAACCTGAGGACGAAGAGGCCGAGGGCGGCGACGGCCGCGACCGCGCCTGGATTTCGCTCGGCCTTCTGGTCCACGCCTTGTTGAGCTTGCGCTCTCGCATCGCCCGTCTGTTCCGCGGCCGCACAGGGGCAACGGCCGGCGCGGGGAACGACCTCGCCATGGCGCGGCGGCGGATCGAGCCGCAGTTCGACGGGCCCGCGGACCGGCATGCCGAAGCCGCAGACGACGAAGGCGACGGCGAAGAGGCCGAAGCGCCGCCGCCAAGCGCGCGCAAGCCGCGCGCGGCGCCAAAGCCGCTGCGCCGCGCCGCCGACGGTTACGCCGTGCCCTCCATCAACCTCCTGGCGGCGCCGCGGCCGGGTGAGCGCACCACGTTGAGCGCCGAGCTCATTCGCGAAAACGGCGCCGCGCTCGAAAGCGTGCTGAGCGATTTCGGCGTGCGCGGCGAGATCATCAACGCGCGGCCGGGACCTGTGGTCACGCTCTACGAGCTCGAACCGGCGCCGGGCATCAAATCGTCGCGCGTCATCAGCCTCGCCGACGACATCGCCCGCTCCATGAGCGCGTTGTCGGCGCGCGTCGCGGTGGTATCGGGCCGCAACGCCATCGGCATCGAGCTGCCCAATCCAAATCGGGAAAAAGTCTATCTGCGCGAGTTGCTTGCGTCGCGCGACTATCAGTCCACCGAAGCACGGCTGCCGCTCTGCCTTGGCAAGGCGATCGGCGGCGAGCCGGTGCTGGTTGATCTCGCCCGCATGCCGCATTTGCTCATTGCCGGCACCACCGGCTCGGGCAAATCGGTTGCCATCAACACCATGATCTTGAGCCTGGTCTATCGGCTGCACCCGGACCAATGCCGCTTGATCATGGTCGATCCGAAAATGCTCGAACTCTCTGTCTATGACGGCATTCCGCATCTGCTCACGCCGGTCGTCACCGATCCGAAAAAAGCGGTGGTGGCGCTCAAATGGGCGGTGCGCGAGATGGAGCAGCGCTACAAGAAAATGTCGAAGCTCGGCGTGCGCAATATCGATGGTTATAACGCGCGCGTCGCCGAAGCGAACAAGAAAGGCGAAAAGCTCAGCCGCACCGTCCATACCGGTTACGACCGCGAGTCCGGCGAGGCGATCTACGAGAACGAGGAGCTCGATCTCGAGCCGCTGCCCTACATCGTGGTCATCGTCGACGAGATGGCCGACCTGATGATGGTCGCCGGCAAGGACATCGAAGGCGCGGTGCAGCGGCTGGCGCAGATGGCGCGCGCCGCCGGTCTGCACGTCATCCTGGCGACGCAGCGTCCGTCGGTCGACGTCATCACCGGCACCATCAAGGCGAATTTCCCGACCCGTATCTCGTTTCAGGTCACCTCGAAGATCGACAGCCGGACCATTCTGGGCGAGCAGGGCGCCGAGCAGCTGCTCGGCCAGGGCGACATGCTCTACATGGCGGGCGGCGGCCGCATCAGCCGCGTGCACGGGCCGTTCGTCTCCGACGAGGAAGTCGAGAAGGTGGTCCGGCACCTCAAGGCGCAAGGCGTGCCGCAATATCTCGAAGCCGTCACCGCCGAGGAGCCGCAGGACGGCGAGGATGCCGCGGTGTTCGACGGCACCGCCATGGGCATGGCGTCCGAAGCCGAAGGCGCCGACCTCTATCAACAGGCGGTGCAGGTCGTGGTACGCGACCGCAAGGCTTCGACCAGCTACATCCAGCGCCGGCTACAGATCGGCTACAACCGCGCCGCCTCGCTGATGGAGCGGATGGAACAGGAAGGCGTCGTCGGCCAGGCCAATCACGCCGGCAAGCGTGAGATTCTGATCGACACCGGCGGCGGCGATGACGACTAAGTATTGAGATTCGGCGACTCGCTCTTTACCACAGGGTGCAGCCGCGAATTCGCCATATCGGGCGGGTAGCGGATCGGTTGCCGCGGGGCGTGCAAGCGGGAGAGGGACATGGCCGGTCGAGGCGCGGCGATTCTTGCCATCGCGATGCTATTGGCAATGCTATGCGGCGCGTTGGCGACCGGATCGGCTTTTGCCGAGAACGTACCGCTGCCGACACCGGCGCCGCAACCCAAGGGCGGCGCGGCGCCCGGCATCACGGCGCCGGCTTCGGGGCAACTTGCCCCGGCATCGGGCGAGAGCAAAGGCTTCTTCCCGTTTTCGCTGCCGTTCGGCGGCGGTTCGTCGTCCGGCGGCGCCAGCGCCTTTGACGCCAAGCAGAAGGCGCTGCTCACCCGCGTCAGCACCTATCTGTCCGGCGTCCAGACCATGGTCGGCAAATTCGTGCAAGTCGGGCCGGATGGCAACCGCACCGCGGGCACCTTCTATATCCAGAAGCCCGGCAAGGTGCGCTTCGAATACGATCCGCCGTCGCCGATCGACGTGATTGCCGACGGCTCCGCGGTGGTGGTGCGCAACCGCGAGCTCGCCACGCAGGATTTGTGGCCGCTGCGTGAAACGCCGCTGCGCTATCTGTTGGCCGACCACATCGACCTGATGCGCGACACCAACGTGATCAGCGTCTCGGCCGACGACAAATTTATCACCGTGGTGATCGAAGAGAAGCAGGTGATGGTCGGCACCACCAAGCTGATGATCATGTTCGATGCCAAGACCTCGACTCTCAAGCAGTGGACCGTGACCGACCCGCAGGGCCTCGACACCACGGTCGCGGTCTACAATCTCGACTCGACCAAAAAGCCGAGCCCTGATTTGTTCGTCATCAACTATCAGCGCAATCCGGGAAGCTTTCAGTAGTCGGCCATCAGAAATCCGAAACCCGGCAGGTAATCTCTAGAATCATCGATGGACATATTCTGATTGCTGAGTGCTGATTACTGACTCCTGATCTGGATGCGGCTTACGCTCACAACCTGGAACATCAACTCGGTGCGCCTGCGCATCGATCTGGTCGCCAAATTCGTCAAGGCGGTGCGGCCGGACGTGCTCTGCCTGCAGGAAACCAAGTGCCCGGACGACAGGTTTCCGCTCAAACGTTTCAAGCGACTCGGCTACGAGAACGTCGCTCTCAATGGCCAGAAGGGCTATCACGGCGTGGTCGTCCTCTCGCGGCTGCCGTTCGACTCAACGACGGTCGAGACCTATTGCGGCAAGAGCGATTGCCGGCATTTGTCCATCGTGCTTGGCGAACGGGCCGGCCTGCGCGATCCGATCGAATTGCATAATTTTTATGTGCCGGCCGGCGGCGATGAGCCCGATCCGGACGTCAATCCTAAATTCGCCCACAAGCTCGCCTTTCTGGACGAGATGTGCGGCAGCGCCACGCTGAAGGCGGCAGCTGGCGGACGCGGCATTATCGTGGGCGATCTCAACGTCGCGCCGCTCGAATGCGACGTCTGGAGTCATAAGCAACTGTTGCGGGTGGTATCGCATACGCCCATCGAGTGCGAGAAGCTCATGGCCGTGCAAAAAGCCGGCGGCTGGGTCGACGCGGTGCGCCGCTCCGTTCCGGAGCCGACCAAACTGTTCACCTGGTGGAGCTATCGGTCGCCGGACTGGGCCAGCGCCGACAAGGGCCGCCGCCTCGACCATATCTGGACCTCACCGGCGCTCGCCGATCGGGTCTCCTCAATCAAGGTGTCGAAGGACTCGCGCGGCTGGGCGCGTCCCTCCGACCACGTGCCGGTAACGGCCACGCTGGAAGTTTAAGAAGCGCGGGAGTACAGAACCGCTGCCCACAGCGGCGCGTTGAGGAAGGGAATTAACGTCCCTTTCCGAGGAGCGCGAATGATTACGCGTTTTTTATATGGAGGGATGCGTTCAGCGGTCGCGCTCCTCTGCTGCCTGTGCGCGTCATACACGCCAGCCAAAGCGCAGGCCGCCAATTCCGGACTCGCCGCAATCGCCGACTACCACGGCGCCGATCGCAACGAACGCATTCTCGCCGGCGCCAAGAAAGAGGGCGTGGTCAACGTCTACACCTCGCAGACGGTCGAGGACCTCGCCGCGCTCACGGCGGCATTCCAGAGCAAATACGGCGTAAAGCTCAACGTCTGGCGCGGCAGCGCCGAGAACATCCTGCAGCGCACCGTGATCGAAGCGCGCGGCGGCCGCTTCGACGTCGATGCGATCGAGACCGGCGCGACCACGATGGAATCGCTTGAGCGCGAGCAGTTGTTGCAGGCGGTCAGTTCGCCGGCCTTTGCGGATCTCAAGCCCGAGGCGATCCGGCCGCATCATGAATGGACCGGCACGCGCTATAACGTGTTCGTCGCCGCCTACAACACCGGCGTCGTCAACAAGGCCGACCTGCCGAAGAGCTATGAGGACCTCGCGCAGCCGAAATGGAAGGGCAAGCTCGGCATCGAGGCGGAGAGCAGCGACTGGTTCGGCGCGCTCATTACCGCGTTCGGCGAGGAGCAGGGGCTTGCGCTATTCCGCAAGATCGTCGCAACCAACGGCATGTCGGCCCGCAAGGGCCACACGCTGTTGGCCAATCTGGTGATCTCGGGCGAAGTGCCGCTCGCGATTTCCACCTACCTCTACAAGGTGGCGCAGCTCAAATCGCGCGGTGCGCCGCTCGATTGGCTCGGCATTCCGCCGGTGGTATCCCGCTTCGAGGGCGCCGGCGTCGCCCGCCGCGCGCCGCATTCCCCACGCCGCCATGCTGTACCTCGATTTCATGCTGACCGATGCGCAGGCGATTCTCGGCAAGCGCCACTTCTCGCCGGCGAGCGCCAAGGTGTCGCCCGACCCCGACGCCGCGCTTCCGGCCGGTACCCAGCTGATCTTCCTCGATCCGGCCAAGGCGCTGGATCAACGGCAGAAATGGAGTAAAACCTACCACGACATTCTCGCCCTGCAGGGGCGCTAGAAGCTAAACCCGAAACAAGCCGCAGGAGCAGCGATGGGCAAGAAACAGCACGACCCGGACAAGGAACGCGTCTTCGTCCGCCCGATCACCGGCGCCTATAGCCTGACCGACGAGCTTACGCGGTTGCGCTCCATGCCGCGGGTGATCAAGGGCAAGGAGACCAAGCTCGACGGCGGCCCGCAGCATTTTTCCCGCCATTACGTCGAGCCCGAGGACGGGCTGTGCCAGACCTTGCACATCCATCTCGAGGAATACGCGCCGGGCGGCACCACCCAGAAGCACGGCCACGTCAACGAAGCCGCGTTCTATATCCTCGACGGCGCCGGCTACGAGATTCACGACGGCGTGCGCTACGACTGGAAGGCCGGCGACGTCGCCATCGTGCATAACAATTGCGTGCACCAGCACACCAATGCCAGCGCGACCGAGCCGGCGCGCGCGCTCGTGATCAAGACCAAGCCGATGTATCTGTTCATGAACATGCTGTTCCAGCACACCGTGGTCAAACGACCGAAGACGCCGTCGCCGACGCAAGGCAATTTCGTGCCGCGCGACTACGACGAAGATTTCAATCACCCCTCCGAAAAAGTCGAAGAGGAGGTGTAAGAGCGATGGCCTGGGACGAATCGCGCGCTTGGCTCGCCGGCGCAGCCAACAAAAAACTCTATCAGGACCTGCTCGACGACGCGACGACGCGGCCGGCCCGCATGGCGCTGCGCAAGAAGGTCGTGCATCCCGAGGACATGCCCTGGGAAATGTCGCGCCAGGGCCTGCTCAAGCATCTGATGAACGAGCAGATGAACACCCGTATGGAGACCGTCGACGCCTACATGCAGGTGATTCCGCCGGGCAGCCGTTCCGGCAAACATCGCCATCTCGCCGAAGAATGCCTCTACGTGGTCGAGGGCTACGGCTACGACCTGCATCAGGACTGCGACGTCGAGATCACCGATACCTATGCGTGGAAGCCGCAGGCCGAGATCAAGCGCTATGAGTGGGAGGCCGGCGACGTGATCTACGTGCCGCCGTGCACCATCCACCAGCATTTCAACGGCGATCCGGCGCGGCCGGCGCGGCTCATCTCCTGCACCAACCGCATCTACAAGAATTCCGGGCTCAACGACCTGGTGCAGATCGAGGACGCGCCCGAGTACGATCCCAACCTCGCGCTCACCGCCGAACTGATGCGGGCCTACCTCGAAGGCAAGGCCAAGAAGGTCGCCTGAGCGGCGCGCTTATTCCTTGTCATCGTCCGCGCAAGCGGACGATCCAGTAATCGCCGATGCGAAGTTGATTACTGGATGGACTGAGATACTTATGGCCGCTTCCGCGTAAAGCTGTAGAGCAGCGCAGCGACCAGCACCGCGCCGCAGGCGAACGCCGCGGCGTCGACCCAATGGCTCCCGGCGAGCACCGTGATCAGCGCCAGTCCCGCGAGCACGAGATTGACAATAAAGACGCGGGCGACGATTTCGGTCACGGTGAAACCGCGATCGGTGGCGCGCTGATAATAATGCGTGCGGTGCGCCTGCCAGACGCGTTCGCCGCTCGATAGCCGCCGCAGCAACGTCAACGTGGCATCCGCCAGGTAGTACAGCGGCAACAGCAACGCCGCCGCGAGATGGCCGGCGCCGGCGAGCAGCACCAGCAGCCAGCCGACCAGGAGTCCAATCGGCAGGCTGCCGACGTCGCCGAGAAAGAGCTTTGCGGCCGGCCGGTTGAAATAGGCAAAGCCCGCCACGGCGCCACCGAGCGCCAGCGCCACCACCACCGCTTCGGACGGAACCGCGGCAAGAGCGCCGAGTACTGCGAGCGCCGCCGCGATCGGAATCACTTCGACGACGGTCATCCAATCGATGCCGTCCATGAAGTTGACGAGATTGACGAACCACAGGCCGCCGACGAAGAGCAGCGCGCGCTCGAGCCAGAGCGGCACGATCGGCAGCACGCGCACTTCGCTCGGCAGCGCATAGATGACGGCCACGACGGCGAGCGTCTGCAGCAAAAGCCGCGGCGCCACGGCAAGCGGGCGCACGTCATCGGCGACCCCGACGCAAGCCATGACAATGACGCCGGCGAAGGCGGTGGCGAGGGAGGCGGTCAACGGCGCGCCGAAGGCGATAAGACCGACGCCGCTTGCCGCGAGCGTGGCGGCAATCACCGCAATGCCGCCGCCTTGCGGCGTCGGCACGCGATGCGAGGAACGCGCGTTCGGTTTGGCCAGTGCATAGCGCCGCAGCATCGGACGCAGAATCACGATCAGGCCGACGCAAACGATTGCCGACAGACCGATGATGGCCGCGCCGCGCATCGCCCACATAGCCGCCACTGCCCCGCTCGCTCCCGGTTCCCCGCTGCCGATTCGGTGTCGGCCGCCGCGGTCCCGTGCTTAGCGTCGGCCCTGCCGCGGCGCAATGCGCCGGTCTGTCGATGCGCCACCGCCATGGCGGCGAATCGATCGCAATCGCAAGGACTTGCGCGAATCCCGAGGCAACGCGATCTGTCGTTTTTTTATCGGCCGAGGCGGTCTATGGTAGCGCCATGAGCGAGTTTTTTCGCAATCCGCGCCGGCTTCTGATCGTCGTTCACGACCTTGTCGCCACTGCGGCGGCAATCGTCGCCGCATTCTATTTTCGCTTCGAGGATGCCGGACTCGCCGCGCGGTTCGACTGGCTTCTGATCATCCTGCCCGGCTACCTCGTCTATGCGGGCGTCGTCTATTGGATTTTCAGCCTGTATGTCGCGAAATGGCGGTTCGCGTCGCTGCCGGACCTCTGGAACATTTTCCGCGCCGTAACGGTGCTGGCGCTCTCGCTCCTGGTGCTCGACTACATTCTGGTCGCGCCGAATTTTTACGGCACGTTTTTCTTCGGCAAGATCACCATCGCGCTGTACTGGGTCCTGCAGATGTTCTTTCTCGGCGGCCCCCGTATTGCCTATCGGTCGTTCCGGCATACGCGAACCCAGCATCATGCGGAGCAGCGCGAGGCATTGCCGGCGCTGATCGCTGGCCGCGCCGCCGACGCCGAGGTTTTGCTGCGCGCCATCGAGAGCGGTGCGGTCACCAAGATGCGGCCGGTCGGCATTCTATCGCCGTCGCGGGCCGATCAGGGCCAGGCGCTGCGTGGGGTCCCCGTACGCGGCTATCTCACCGACCTGGAAAAGACCGTCAACGCCCTGGCGGCTCAGGATGTGCGCGTCGCGCGTCTCGTCCTGACGCCGACCGCGCTCGCTCCCGAAGTGCATCCGGAAACCATGCTGATGCTGGCGCGCCGGCTCGGGCTGGCAACAAGCCGGCTGCCGTCGCTGGATGCCGGCGGCGAGGCGTTACGGCTGGCGCCGGTCGACGTCGAGGATTTGCTGCTGCGCCCCAGCGTCAATATCGACTACCGGCGCCTGGAGAACTTCGTCAAAGGCAAAGCCGTGGTCGTCACCGGCGGCGGCGGTTCGATCGGCGCCGAAATCTGCGACCGCGTCGTCACGTTCGGCGCCGCGCGGCTCTTGATCCTGGAAAATTCCGAATCGGCGCTGCACGGCGTCTTGGAACGGCTCGCCGCCAAGTCTGATGGCAAGTCCGATACCAGGTCCGAAGGCAAGTCCGGCGCCACCGTGGTCGAAGGCCGTATCGCCGACGTGCGCGACCGTGAGCGCATTGTTCGTCTGATCAAAGAGGCCGCGCCGCACCTCGTGTTCCACGCCGCCGCGCTCAAGCACGTGCCGATCGTGGAGCGCGAGTGGGACGAAGGTATCAGGACCAACGTGTTCGGCTCGGTCAACGTCGCCGATGCGGCGGCGGCCGCCGGCGCCGAGGCCATGGTGATGATCTCTACCGACAAGGCGATCGAGCCGGTCTCCGTGCTCGGCGCCACCAAGCGGCTTGCGGAAATTTACTGTCAGGCGCTCGATGCCGCCGCGGCGCGCAGCGCCAACGGCGGCAAGCCGCCGATCCGGATGATCGCGGTGCGCTTCGGCAACGTGCTGGCGTCGAACGGTTCGGTGGTGCCGAAATTCAAGGCGCAGATCGAGGCCGGCGGGCCGGTGACGGTCACGCACCCGGACATGGTCCGCTACTTCATGACGATTCGCGAAGCCTGCGATCTGGTCGTCACCGCGGCGAGCCACGCGCTGGGGCCGGGCCGCGGCGCAACCTCGGTCTACGTGCTCAATATGGGCCAGCCGATCAAGATCGTCGATCTCGCCGAGCGCATGATCCGGCTGAGCGGCCTCGAGCCCGGCCGCGACGTCGACATCGTGTTCACGGGGATCCGGCCCGGCGAACGACTCAACGAAATCCTGTTCGCGCGCGAAGAACCGAGCACCGACATCGGCATTCTGGGCGTGGTCGCCGCCACTCCGGTATGCCCGCCCATCGAGGTGGTGCGCGGCTGGCTCGCCAAGCTCGAACGCGGGCTCGATCATAGCGAACGTGCGGCGATCGACGGCTTGCTGCACGAGGCCGTGCCCGACTTCCGCAGCGAAGCGCGGTAATTCCACCCATTCGACGATTTCAGGATCAAGAGAGGGGCAGGGGCCTGATGACAAAGGCAGTTCTCGGCATCGTCGGCGGCTCGGGTATTTACGATCTGCCCGGACTGGAGAAAGTCCGCAGCGTTCGGCTGAAGAGTCCGTGGGGCGAGCCGTCGGCGCCGCTGCGCGTCGGCGAGCTCGCCGGCCTGCCCGTGGTGTTCCTGCCGCGCCATGACAGCGGTCATCGGCTGTCGCCGTCCGATATCAATTACCGGGCCAACATCGACGTGCTCAAGCGCGCCGGCGTGACCGATCTCATCTCACTGTCGGCCTGCGGCTCGTTCAAGGAAGAGCTGCCGCCCGGCACCTTCGTGCTGATCGACCAGTTCGTCGACCGCACCCATAAGCGCGAGAGCTCGTTCTTCGGCAAAGGCTGCGTCGCCCACGTCTCGATGGCGCATCCGGTGTCGCCGCGGTTGCGCATTCATCTCGCTGATGCGGCGAGGGCCGAAGACATCGCCGTGGTGCGCGACGGCACCTATGTGTGCATCGAGGGCCCGCAATTCTCCAGCCTGGCCGAGAGCCTGACCTACAAGAACCTCGGCTATTCGGTCATCGGCATGACCAACATGCCGGAAGCCAAGCTCGCGCGCGAAGCCGAGATTGGCTACGCCACGGTCGCCATGGTGACGGACTTCGACTGCTGGCATCCCGACCATGACGCCGTCACCGTCCAGGACATCGTCAAGGTACTGATCGCCAATGCCGAAAAGGCTAAGCGTCTGGTGGCGCGGCTCGCCCGCGATTTTCCCCGCGAGCACGAGCCGTGCCCGATCGGTTCGGATCGCGCACTCGACAATGCGCTGATCACGGCGCCGGAAGCGCGCGATCCAAAGCTTTTGAAAAAGCTCGATGCGGTGGCAGGCCGGATCTTAAAGGCCAGGCAGCCGGCAGCGCGGCGATCGGGCGCGAAACACGCTACCGCACGCCGCACTCGGCGCCGAACGTAAGCGCGGCGAGTGACGGACCGGGGATCGGCCGAAGCCGTCAGCCGCAACAGCCACACTCAGTTCAATAGATCGGCTGCTGCAGGATCGACATGGGCGAGGCCGTTTCCAGGGGGGCTGGCGTCGGCGCCGTGACGGTGCCGGTTGCGGCGTCGAGCGGCAGGTATTGTTGGGCGCCGCATTGATCGCTGAGCACGCCGTAACGCGACGCCACGACTGCGCCGTTGTCGATGAAGAACACGTAAGTGCGGCGCTGCCCGCGGTCGTAATAGCGTACGCAGGTCAGCCAATTCCATCCGGTCGAAACGTGGACCCAGCGCGGGCCGGAAATCTCGAAATTGCTGTAGGCCGCGTAGCCGTTGAAGCCGCGCAGCGTACCGCCGACGAGCACGCCGTAATTGGCGGGAGTCGCCGGCGGCGCGGCATTTCCCGTCAGCGGCACGGCGCTGCAGGCGGAAAGCAGCAGCGCGGCCGTGACCGGTGCTGCGCGCCGCCACGTTGTCGCCTTCATCCTCGCATTGTCTCGCATTTGCTCGGGGCGGGAAAGCGGACGAAACGGCTTGCGGCGCGATTTTGCCGGGGTGCACCGAGCACGCGCGGACTACCTCTTGCCCGGCGCGCGCCGGCCTATGTATAGCTGTTAAGCTTTCTGCGTTACCGGGCAATGCTGGGGACTGATGCCGATGCGGTGGGGCAAGCACATCGGAATTTTGCGCAGGCTCGCGCCGGTCGCTGCCGTACTTGCGCTCGGCCTCGCCACCGCGGGGTGTTTTCAGCCGCTTTACGGCAATCATACGCTTGCCGCCGGCGATTCTGTCCGCGTCCGGATGAGCGGTGTCGAAGTGGTGCCGATCCCGGCGCGGAACGGGACTCCGGAGGCCCGGCTCGCCGTCGAGTTGCGCAATGCGCTGATGTATGACCTGAACAACGGCGCTGCGCCCGTTGCGCCGACCCATCAGCTGCAGGTCACGATCGCCTCGGCGGTCAGCACCATCGTGGTCGACGTCGCCAGCGGACGGCCCGATACCCAGATCGAGTCCTTTAACGTCACCTTTACCCTGACCGAAATTGCCACGAAGAAAGTGGTGCTGAACACCACGACCTTCGCCCGCGCCTCGTTCGACGCGCCGGGCTCGGCGCAGCGGTTTGCCCGGCAGCGCGCCGCGCGCGACGCCGAGGACCGTGCCGTGGCCACGGCCGCCGAGAACATCCGGAACCGGCTGGCCTCATTCTTCGTGGCGGGCACCTGAGCCCGGCCGACCCCCTACGCAGGATCGCCGGTTCGGACCGCGCGGCCGGACTCGGCAAGGGGGCGGCCGGACAGCCGGCACTTTTACCAATTCTTGTTGATATTCAATGGGCTTCGTGCCTTGGCAAAGCCACTTTTGGGGCCCAGAAAAAAGCGGGGGATGCAGTCTCGCCGATCGTCCAAGCTGCGCGGGTCCGGACCAGGGCTCGGCGTCATTGCGTCGTATTGCTGGGAGCACGATTAGTGGCGGACCTGAGGGGCAGCCGCAGGCTTCGGCGGCGGCGGGAGCGTGGCGGTGCCGCGCTCGTGACCGCATTGGCCGCTGCCATCGTGCTCGGCCTTTGTGGCACGCCGGCACGTGCCCAGGTACAGGCCGGTCCGTTGCTGCACTTTCCTGCGCACGCCAAACCCGCCGCCCAAACGCCGATGCCGCCGGCCGGCACGCCGATGCTTGTGCAGGCCGACGAGATGAAATACGACTACCCCAACAGTACCGTCGCGGCGATCGGTCACGTCCAGATTTACTATGGCGGCGCAACGGTGGAAGCCGACCAGGTCATCTACGACCAGAAGACCAAGCGGCTGCGGGCCGAAGGCAACGCCAGGCTGACCGAGCCGAACGGTCGCATCACCTACGGCCAGGTCATCAATCTCACCGACGACTATCGCGACGGCTTCGTCGATTCGCTCCGGCTCGAGGCGCCCGACGACACGCATCTGGCCGCGACCCGGGCCGACCGCTCGCAAGGTAATGTCGAAGTCCTGCAGAACGGCGTCTACACCGCCTGCGAGCCGTGCAAGGACGATCCGAAGAAGCCGCCGGAATGGCAGATCAAAGCCGCCCGCATCATCCACGACGACGGCGAGAAGATGATCTACTTCGAGAACGCCTCGGTGGATTTCTTCGGCATGCCGGTGGCGTATTTCCCGTTCCTGTCGGCGCCGGACACGACGGTCAAACGCAAGAGCGGATTCCTGTTCCCCTCGATCTCGTCGAGCAGCGCCTACGGCGTGAGCATCGAGACGCCATATTATTTCAATCTCGCCCCCGATTACGACCTGACGCTTTACCCGAGATTTATGAGCACCCAAGGCCCGATGCTGGAGGCCGAGTGGAACCAGCGGCTGCTGAACGGCTCCTACCAAATCAGGGCCGCCGGCATCTATCAGCTCGATCCGTCATTCTTCGCCAGCGAATACGGCGCCGGCTCGGCGCAAAGTCAAAGCTTTCGCGGCACCGTACTCACCTCCGGACAATTCGATATCACCAATCAATGGGTGTGGGGCTGGACCGGCGTCGTGGTGACCGATCCGACGTTCATCAGCGACTACGGGATGGGCCGCTTCAACGGCGTCTATCTCGACCCGTTCAAGACCGGCACCAGCGTGACCTCCGAAGGCGTCTCTCAGCTCTACCTGGTGGGCCGCGGCGACCGCAGCTATTTCGACATGCGCACGATCTACTACACCGGCTTTTCCGAACTCGATCAGCAGAGTCAGTTGCCGATCGTCGCGCCGGTTCTGGATTACTCGCGGGTGCTGCCGAATCAGGTGATGGGCGGCGAGTTGAGCTACAAGTTCAACTTGACGAGTCTGTCGCGCGAGCAGGCGAGCTATGACCCGATCAGCACGCTCGCGGTCCTGAACAACATCTGCGCCAACGGCACTGCCGAGACTGCCGATCCGGCGCTCCTCAACAAGAACAACTGCCTGTTGCGGGGCGTGCCGGGCATCTATACACGCGCCTCGGCCCAGGTGGATTGGCGCCGCACCATCGTTACCGACAACGGGCAGATGATCACGCCGTTCCTGCAGCTGCGCGGTGACGTCGCTTCAGTCGATATCGCCAATCAGCCCGGCGTTTCGAACTACATCCCGACCGGCAACAGCGAACTCGCCCGCGCCATGCCGGCCGTTGGTGTCGAGTACCGCTATCCGTTCGTCGACGTCGAGCCGTGGGGCACGCAAACCATCGAGCCGATTGCCCAGCTCATTCTGCGCCCGAACGAGACCGACATCGGCCGCTTCCCCAACGAGGACTCGCAGAGCCTGGTGTTCGACGACACCAATCTGTTTTCCCTCAACAAATTCTCCGGCTGGGACCGCGTCGAAGGCGGCGGCCGGCTCAATGCCGGCATGCAATACACCGCCCAGTTCAACCGGGCCGGCTCGTTCAACGCCCTGTTCGGCCAGTCCTATCAGCTCTACGGGCTGAATTCCTATGCGGTCGGCGATGCCACCAATACCGGCCTCGACAGCGGTCTCGACAAGCAGGCGTCCGATTATGTCGGCCGCGTCTCCTATCAGCCGAACTCCACCTACATGGTCCTGGCTCGCGCGCGCTTCGACGAGTCGACGTTCGAAATGGAGCGTTTCGAGGTCGAGACCCGGGCCAACTTCGACCGCTGGGGACTGAACTTTGTGTACGGCGACTACGCCGCGCAGCCGCAGCTCGGATTCCTGAACCGGCGGGAAGGCTTCCTCACCGGCGCATCCTTCAAAGTCACCTCCAATTGGGTGGTGTTGGGCTCGGCGGGCTACGATCTGATTGCGAAGCAATTCAACGCCACGCGCTTGGGCGTCGGCTATCTCGACGACTGTTTCATGCTCGCCGTTAACTACATGACCGGCTACGTCTATAACGGCACGAGCAATCCTATTCCCAATACGGCGGTCGTCATGCAGTTCAGCCTGCGCACCTTGGGACCCGACAGCCTGACTCAGACCGGCAGCTTCTAGGCGCGCGCCGGCGCTTCGGAAATCGCATGGACAACTCCGAACGGCGCGCCACGTGTCCAAACGTGACGGTACACGTCGTCGACCGGCTGGACTTTGCCTTGGCGCCCTGGCTTTGGCCGTTTGCAGAACGCCGCCCCGCCGAGATCCAGCAGTTCTTCGAGCAGCTTTGCGTGAAAAAGCCGACATTATGGAACGGCCGGCTGTTGTTGCTGCGCGACGCGCGCATCGCCGGCGGCACGATATCGGGCGCGTTTTTTGAAACCGACTACGCCAGCATGTTGGCTGCGGTCAGCTGGGACGCGATGGGTGAGCGCGTCCGGTCGTGCTTCCCGGCCGCCGCCGTGCTGAGCGCCGATGGCGCCGTCATCCTCGGCGAGATGGCGGCGCACACCCAAAATGCCGGCCAGATTCTGCTGCCTTGCGGTTCGGTCGAGCGCGGCGATGCGGTCGGCGGCCGGCTGGACCCGTCGACGACGCTTCGCCGCGAGCTGCTTGAGGAAACCGGTATCGCTGCCGATGAGCTTGACGCCGGGGCGGAATGGTATGCGGTCGGGGCCGGACCGCTGTTGCCGTTGGTCAAGGTGTTGCGCTCCGCGGCGTCGGCGGACGAACTACGCCAGCGCATTTCGGCCAATTTGGCCGGTCAGCGCGATCCTGAGTTCTGTGCAATCGTCGCGGTGCGCGAGCCCGCGGACCTCGGCGAACGGACACCGCGTTGGGTGCGCGCATTCTTGCAGCATTTCTGGGCCTGTTCGGTCGCACCGGACGCTTCGCTCGCCGCCGGTGCGGCCGGCTAAAGCGCCCGTCGATGGAGCACCGGGCCGTTTATTGCGGCATATTGCCCTGATAGGGCGGAGCCGTTATTGAGGGCCGCATCGCGGCGACCGCCGCGGCGAATCGGGACGGTGCTCGAAGCGGCATCGACGCTTTGTCGAGTAAATCGGGTCGGGAGAGGGCATCGTGAGCGAGCTGTTGAACCGGTACTTCGGAACTTTGGCTGGCGCGTTGCGCGACGCTGAAGTCACCGATCTGTCGGCTAAAAAACTCGCGCTCGAGGAGGGCTGCGATTGGGTGCGCCGCGCCGCCCATGAGGCCCACGATTCCGGCAACAAGATCATTTTCGTCGGCAACGGCGGCAGCGCCAGCATCGCCAGCCATCTGGCGATCGACTTCTCCAAGAACGGCAAGCTGCGGGCGATGGCGTTCAATGACGCGGCGGCGCTCACCTGCCTCGGCAACGATCTCGGTTATGAGAATGTGTTCGCCACGCAGATCGATTTTCATGCCCGTCCCGACGACCTTCTGATCGCGATATCGAGCTCGGGGCGCTCGCCCAACGTGCTCGCCGCCGTCAAGGCGGCACGCCAGCGCGGCTGCAAGGTGGCGACGTTCTCGGGTTTCACCGACGACAACGATTTGCGGCGCTGCGGCGACGTCAATTTCTATGTTCGCGCCCGCGAATACGGCTTTGTTGAAGTGGCGCATCTGGCGCTTTGCCACGCCGTGCTCGACATCGACATGGGCTGGCGGCCGCCGGCGTAACGCCGCGCAGCGACCGCTCGCATCGGCCCGCGATGGCGGTCGACGATCCAGGGCTGTGGTGCGAGACCGGCGAAGCCGATTGGGCCTCCGGGGCGGCGCTGTTTCTCGACCGCGATGGCGTTATTATCGCCGATACCGGCTATCTCGGCCGTGCCGAAGAGGTGCGCCTCCTTGACGGCGCGGCGGGCGCGATCGCGCGCTGCAATCGGCTGGGCATTCCTGTTGTCGTGGTCACCAACCAGTCCGGCATCGCCCGCGGCTATTACGATTGGGGCGGCTTTGGCGCGGTACAGGCGGCCTTGGTAGCGGCGCTGGCCGGCGCCGGCGCCCATCTCGATGCCGTGCTGGCTTGCGCCTATCATGCCGACGGAAAGGAGCCGCTGCGGATCGCCGCGCATCCGTGGCGCAAGCCGAAGCCGGGCATGATCGTCGCCGCCGCTGAACGCATGAATCTCGATCTGTCGCGCTCCTGGATCGTCGGCGACAAGGCCGAGGATATTGCCACCGGCGCGGCGGCCGGACTCGCCGGCGGCACCTTGCTCGCAGCCGATGACCGCGCCGAGCGGCGGATGGCAGGCCTTGAACGCGCGGATTTTGCGGCGATGACGGCCGCAAGTTTGGCCGACGCGGTGGCCGCCTTGATCGGTACCGGCCGCCTGACGGGGCGCGCATGAGCATCGTGCAATCCGCTCCGCCGCTGTTGTCGCCGCGCAAGGAGGCGATCCGCAGCCGCTCCGATGCCGCGGCGCCGGAGCGCGCCAGATGGCGCCGGCGCGCCGCGTTTTTCCACGGCGAGGATCTGCACTATCTGAAATTTCTCATTCCCGAGGGCGCGCGCGTCCTGGAAGTCGGCTGCTGCACCGGCGATTTGCTGGCGGAGCTGAAGCCGTCGTTCGGCGTCGGTGTCGACATCAGCGCAGCTTCGATCGATGTCGCCCGCCGCGCTTATCCCAACCTCAGCTTTTACGTCGGCGACATCGAGGCGCCGGACCTTGTCCGCTCGCTGCCGGGCCCGTTCGACTACATCGTGATCGTCGATACCATGGGCTCGCTCGACGACTGCCAGAACCTGTTCGAGAGCCTGCACGCGCTGTGCACGCGCGAAACGCGCCTGATCGTCGGCTATTATTCGCACCTGTGGTATCCGCTGTTGAAACTCGCCGAGGCGACCGGCCTCAAAATGCCACAGCCGCCGCAAAACGTGCTGGCGCCCGCCGACGTGGCGGCGCTCGCCGGGCTGGCCGATTTCGAGACGATGACAAGCGAGCTGCGGCTGTTGTCGCCCATGCGGCTGTTCGGCCTTGGCCGTCTGCTCAACCGCTTTCTGGCACCGCTCCCGCTGCTCAACAGCCTGTGTCTGCGGCACTACACGGTGTGCCGCTCGCTGCGCCGGCGCGGCGAGCCGCCGCGCACCGCGAGCATCGTCATTCCGGCGCGCAACGAGCACGGCAATATCGCCGCGGCGGTGCGGCGCATGCCGCAATTCGCCGAGGCGCAGCAGATCATTTTCGTCGAGGGCCATTCCCGCGACGATACCTGGAACGAGATCGAGCGCGTCATCACCGACAATCCGCAGCTCGATATCAAAGCGCTGCGCCAGCCCGGCAAGGGCAAGGCGGACGCGGTCTATACCGGCTTCGACGCCGCGAGCGGCGACGTGCTGATGATTCTGGACGCCGACCTCACCATGCCGCCAGAGCAGTTGCCGAAGTTCTGGGAAGCGATCCGCTCCGGAAAGGGCGAGTTCGTCAATGGCACGCGGCTCGTCTATCCGCTCGAGAACGACGCCATGCGCTTTCTCAATCTCATCGCCAACAAGCTGTTCTCGTACGCCTTCAGCTGGCTGCTCGGACAGCGTTTCACCGACACGCTGTGCGGCACCAAAGTGCTGCGGCGCTCCGACTACGAGCGGCTCAAGGCCGGACGCAGCTATTTCGGCGATTTCGATCCGTTCGGCGATTTCGATCTGATCTTCGGCGCCTCGAAGCTGTCCTTGAAAATCGTCGAAGTGCCGATCCGGTACGCCAGTCGCACCTATGGCGAGACCCAGATTTCGCGCTTTCGCCATGGCCTGTTGCTGCTGCGCATGGTGGGGTTCGCGTTCCTGCGCATCAAGGCGCAGTGACGGCGTAGGCAGCGCTTTGGCACGATGCTAAAGGATGGCAACTCCGCGCGGGGGCGTTCGTTTCCATGGCTGAACCGGCTGGCAAGACCGCATTGATCACCGGCGTGACCGGGCAGGACGGCGCCTACTTGGCCGACTTTCTGGTCGCCAAAGGCTATCGGGTTCACGGCGTCAAGCGCCGCTCGTCGTCGTTCAACACCGCGCGGGTCGATCATCTCTACCACGATCCGCACGAGGCCGGCGTCGCCTTCGACATGCACTACGGCGACGTTACCGATGCCACCAACGTTATCCGCATCGTGCAGGAGACGCAGCCCGACGAGATTTATAATCTCGCCGCGCAATCGCATGTCCTGGTGTCGTTCGAGACGCCGGAATACACCGCCAACGCCGACGGCCTCGGCACGCTGCGGCTGCTCGAAGCGATCCGTATTCTTGGCCGCGAACGGCAGACCCGGTTCTATCAAGCCTCGACCTCCGAGATGTTCGGCCTGGTGCAGGAAATTCCGCAAACCGAGCGCACGCCATTTCGCCCGCGCTCGCCGTACGGCGCGGCCAAACTTTACGCGCACTGGATCACGGTGAATTACCGCGAAGCCTACGGCATGCATGCCTCGACCGGTATTCTGTTCAACCACGAAAGCCCGATCCGCGGCGAGACGTTCGTGACGCGCAAGATCACGCGGGCGGTGGCGGCGATCGAGCTCGGCCTGCAGGACCGCTTGTTCCTCGGCAATCTCGACGCCGCGCGCGATTGGGGCCATGCGCGCGATTACGTCGAAGGCATGTGGCTCATTCTGCAGCAGCCCGAGCCCGACGATTACGTGCTGGCGACCGGCGAGAGTCACACCGTGCGTGAGCTTGCCGAGAAAGCTTTCGCGATCCTCGGCCGGCGCATTGTTTGGCGCGGCAGCGGTGCCGACGAGCAGGGCGTCGACGCCGCCGACGGACGTGTGCTGGTGGAAATCGACCACCGCTATTTCCGCCCGACCGAGGTCGACTCGCTGCTCGGCGATGCGACCAAGGCGCGGACGAAGCTGGGCTGGCATCACAAGACGACCTTCGACGCGCTGGTCCGCGAAATGGTCGAGGCCGACCTCGTCGCGGTGCGGGACGAGCAAACGCGAAGGAACCGCGCCGAATAGCCTCGGTGCCTAAAATCGCGGCAACGGATGTAAACGGGACCCGCAAACGTTTGCCCTATGTTCCACCGCCGGAACCGCCGTAAGTCTCGGATGCAAATTGTGTTCGCGCTTTTTCGCCGGCAAGGTCGCCAGTCGGCACGGACCGTGCTAGGGGAGTGACGAGCGGGCGGCGCGGGGCGGGCGCCGTGGGGAAAGGGTGAGGGTTCACGTGGCGGAGAACGGCAAGCTACGCGTCGGGGTCATCGGCGTCGGCGTGATGGGCAGCAACCATGCGCGGGTGCTTTCCGACATGGCCGGTGTCGAACTCGTGGCCGTGGCCGATCCCGACCGCAAGCAGCGCGAGTTCGTGGCCGGAACGCTCGGCTGTGAGGCCGTTGCCGACGCCGAGGCCTTGCTGCACGCCGGCATCGATGCCGCCATCATCGCGGCGCCGACCCACCTTCATCACGACATCGCCCAACGCTGCATCGACCAAGGTGTGCATGTCCTGGTCGAGAAGCCGATCGCCTCGAGCATCGAGGAAAGCCGCGCCATCGTCGCGGCGGCGCGCCGCGCCGGCGTCACGCTCATGGTCGGCCATGTCGAGCGCTTCAATCCGGCGGTGCAGTCGATCAAGCGTGCCATCAAGGACCAGGACATTCTCTCGATCGCCATCACGCGGGTCGGACCGTTCCCGCCGCGCATGTCCAACGTCGGCGTGGTCATCGACCTCGGCGTGCACGACATCGACCTGATCCGCTGGTTCACCGAATCCGAGATCGTCGAAATCCAGCCGCAAACGTCGAGCGCAGTGGCCGAGCGCGAAGACATTGCGCTGCTGCAATTCCGCACCGCCTCGGGTGTGCTCGCCCACATCAACACCAACTGGCTGACGCCGTTCAAGGCGCGCACCATCCACATCGCCACGCGCGACAAGTATCTCATCGCCGATCTGTTGACCCTGCAGGTCACCGAGTGCTTCGGCTTCCAGCCGGATGGCAGCTACTCGATGCGGCATTTGTCGGTCGGCTATGCCGAGCCGCTGCGCTCGGAGCTGGTCGCCTTCGTCGATGCGGTGCGCAGCGGCGAGCGGCCCGCCGTGACCGGCGAGGAAGCGGTCGCCAGCCTCGAAATCGCGATTCGCTGCCTCGAAGCTCGCGCGCCGCACGCGGCGCTGGCGCGCAAGGGGCCGCGGCGCGTCGCCGGCTGAACTCAAAACGATGAATCAACACGCCCGCGTCGACGACAGGCCGATTCCATTCATCGACGTCGCCGCGCAGCGCCGCCGGCTCGGCCGCGCCGTCGACGACGCGGTCGCCCGCGTGCTGGCGCACTGCCAGTTCGTGCAGGGCCCGGAGGTGCGTGCGCTCGAGGCCGAGCTCGCCGCATTCTGCGGTGCGCGCCATGCCATCGCCTGCGCGAGCGGTACCGACGCGCTGCTTCTGGCGTTGATGGCCTGGGGCATCGGCCCGGGCGACGCGGTGATCTGCCCGAACTTCACGTTTTGCGCCACCGCCGAGATGGTGGCGCTCCTGGGCGCCACGCCGGTGTTCGCCGACGTGCAGGCCGAGAGTTTCAATCTTGACCCGGACAGCTTGCGGCAGGCGGTCGCGACGGCGAAGTGCCTCGGATTGAAGCCGCGCGCCGTTATTCCCGTCGATCTGTTCGGCCTGCCCGCCGACCACGACGCGATCGCGAGCATCGCCGCAGAGCACGGTCTCGCCGTGCTCGACGACGCCGCGCAGGCGTTCGGCGCAACCTATCGGGGCCGCAAGCTCGGCGCACTCGCGACCGCGGCCGCCACCAGCTTCTTTCCGGCGAAGCCGCTCGGCTGCTATGGCGACGGCGGCGCGGTGTTCACCGACGACGATGCGCTGGCGGCGCGGATCAAAAGCCTGCGCGTGCATGGCGAAGGCACCGACAAATACAATGCCGCCCGCATCGGCATCACCGGTCGGCTCGACACGATCCAGGCCGCGGTGCTGCTGGAGAAGCTGAAAATCTTTCCCGACGAGATCGCCGCGCGCGACCGGATCGCGGGGCACTATAGCGCCGCTCTGGCCGAAGTCGCCACGGTGCCGCGGGTCGGCAATGAGTCGACGTCGGTGTGGGCGCAATACACGATCCGGCTCGCGCCGGGGCGCCGCGATGCACTGGCGGCCGCGCTCAAAAGCGAGGGCGTCCCGACGGCCATTTATTACGCCAAGCCGCTGCACCGCCAGGAAGCCTATCGCCGCTTCCCGGTGGCCAACGGCGGCACGCCGGTGACCGAGCGGCTGTGCGATGAGGTCATCAGCCTGCCGATGCACGCTTATCTGGAGCCGCCGGTCCAGGACCGCATCATCGGCGCGGTCCGGCGGGCGCTGGCTTGATTGCTGGCTTGATTCCTTGCCCCATCTCGCGCCACGCGGGTGGGTGAGCTACTAAAGACCCATGTTCGGCAAAATCCTCACCGTCGGCGGCTACACGTTGCTGTCCCGGCTGACGGGCTTCTTCCGCGACATCATGCTGGCGGCGTTTCTTGGCGCCGGACCGGTGGCCGATGCGTTTTTTGTCGCCTTCCGCCTGCCGAACCATTTCCGCGCCATCTTCGCCGAGGGCGCCTTCAACGCCGCGTTCATTCCGGCTTACGCGCGCATCCGCGCCCAGGGCGGGCCTGAAGCCGCGCAAAAATTCGGCGACCGCATCTTTACGCTGTTGTTCGCGTCGCAGGTCGTTCTGCTGGCGCTGGCGCTGGTGTTCACGCCGCAGGTCATCCAGGTTCTGGCGCCGGGTTTCTCACGCGAGCCGGAGCAGTTTGCGCTGGCGGTGTCGCTGACGCGCATCACGTTTCCCTACCTGCTGCTCATCACGCTGGTGACCCTGTGGGGCGGCATTCTCAATGCGCTGCATCGCTTTGCAGCCCCGTCCGCCGCGCCGATCCTCTTGAATCTCACAATGATGGCGACCTTAGCGATCGCCTTTTATTTCCCCGGCGCCGGCTATGCGGCGGCATGGGGCGTGCTGATCTCCGGCTTTCTGCAGGCGCTGTTGGTCGGCGGCGATACCGTACACAGCGACGTCATGACGTCCTTCCGCGCGCTTCGCCTCGACGACGACGTGCGCCGTTTCTTCAAGGCGCTGATCCCGGCGACGATCGGCTCGGCCGGCACCCAGCTTGCGCTGTTCGCCGACACCATCATCGCCAGTTTCCTTTCGGCCGGCGCGATCTCGGCGCTGTATTATGCCGACCGCATCAATCAGCTGCCGATCGGCGTCATCGGCATTGCGGTGGGCACGGTGCTGCTGCCGGAGATGACGCGCCGGCTCGCCAGCGGTGACGAAACTGGCGCACGCTCGGCGCAAAATCGCGCCATCGAGTTCGCGCTGCTGCTCGGGGTGCCGTGCATCGTCGCGTTTCTGATCGTGCCGGACTTGATCATGCGCGGGCTGTTCGTGCGCGGCAAATTCACCGCGGGCGACGCGCATGCGGCCGCGCTGACTTTGATGGCCTACACCATCGGCCTTGTTCCATTCGTGCTGATCCGCAGCGTGGTCGCGCCGTTTCTCGCTCGCGGCGATACCGCGACGCCGGTCAAGGCGGCGCTGATCGGCACTGCGGTCAATATCGTTTTCAAGATCGTGCTGATGGGGCCTTTGGCCCAGGTCGGTCTCGCGCTCGCCACCTCGATCGGGGCATGGATCAATTTCGTGCTGGTGCTGTGGCTCGCCGCGCGCGCCGGCTTCATTGCGATCGACGCGGAGCTGAAATCCTCCTTGAGCAAGTTGGCACTGGCCGGCTTCGCGCTCGCCGTTGTGCTATTTGCCGCGGTGCCGATGGTGGCGGCTCTGCTCTCCGCATTACCGCGCTTCCGTAACGAAACACAACTTGTCGCGGTGGCGCTGCTCGGCGCCATTGTGTACGGCGCGCTGATACTCATGCTGTTTGGACGGCGCTGGCTTGCGCTGCTGCGCAGGAGCGAAAGGCCCGGCGCCGCCGGCTCGTCCGCGCCCGCGGCCGATACGCTGTGAAGCGGCAAGGATGCATCTCGCCATGCCGTCCGTAGAGGAGACGTTTCGGCACGGCCTCAAGGCCATGCAGAACGGAGACGCCAAGTCGGCGGAGACCTGCTTTCGTCGCACACTTGAGCGTCAGCCGAGACACGTCGGCGCGCTCAACCTCCTGAGCCTTGTTTTGCAACAGTCGAATCGCTCGAAGGAGGCCGAATATTTCGTCCGATGTGCCCTGGAGATCGACGCCAGCTCCGACGCGGCGTTCTACAATCACGGCCTCATCCTGCAAAAACTGAAAAGGCCCGCCGAGGCCGTCGATCGGTTCACCAGGGCGCTGCAGATCAATCCGTCCATAGCGCAAACCTGGAACAATCGCGGCGTGTCGTTGAACGATCTCAAACGGCATCAGGAAGCCGCTGCCGATTTTGATCGCGCGACCGCATTGGAGCCCAACTACGCCGAAGCCTTCTACAACAAGGGCAACGCGCTTGCAGGGCTCAAATCGTACGAGGCTGCTCTAGACTCCTATCGGCGCGCACTGGCGCTCAACCCAAAGCTTGAAGGAGCCTGGGTCGGATGCGGCAATGTTTTGCATGCCCTGAAGCGGCACGCCGAAGCGGCCGAGGCATTTGCGGCCTTGCTCAAGATCAATCCAGATCATCCATGCGCCAAAGGCATGCTGCTGCACCAGCGCATGCTGATATGCGATTGGCACGACATCGAGGCGTCAATAGCCGAAATCGATCGCGACCTCGCAGCGGGCCGGCTGTCAGCCGAGCCGTCCGGCTGGCAATTCGTCTCTTCCTCGCCCCGCAGCCTTCAGCGTTGCGCCGAGTTGTTTGCCGCCGCGCGCTTCCCGCCCGAGGACAAGACGATCGCGCGGCGACTTTCGGCTGAGCATAAAAAAATCCGCATCGGCTATCTGGCCGACATGTTTCGCGAGCACGCTACGCTGCACCTGATGATCGGCGTGCTGGAGCTGTACGACAGGTCGCGATTCGAGGTTTTCGGATTCGACAGCGGATGGGACGACCACAGCGAGACTCGCCGACGCATCGACGCATCGATGAAGGAGATGCTCGACATTACTTCGCTGAATGACCAGTCGGTCGCAGCAGCCGTGCTCGACAGAGAAATCGATATCCTGGTTCACCTCAATGGCTGGTTTGGCGACGGACGAACCGGTGTGTTTGCGCGGCGGCCGGCACCGATTCAGGTCAACTACCTGGGTACGCCGGCCACCATGGGCGCAAGCTATATCGACTACATCATCGCTGACCGGCACGTGATACCGCCGGCTGAAAAGGGATTTTACACCGAGAAGGTCGTGTATCTGCCGGACTGCTATCAGCCGAACGACCGCAAACGACGGGTTGCAGAACGCAACTTCAGCCGTGTCGACTGCGGCCTGCCCGAGCGCGGATTTGTCTTCTGTTGCTTCAACAATAACTTCAAGATATTGCCCAACGTATTCGATCGTTGGATGCGGATTCTCAGCCGCGTGGATGGCAGCGTGCTGTGGTTGCTGCAAGACAACGAGCACGTTGTTGCCAATCTGCGAAGCCAAGCGGCAGCGCGGAATGTTGATCCCGACCGCCTGGTGTTTGCGCCGCGTATGCCGTTGGCCGATCACCTCGCGCGCCACCGCGTTGCCGATCTGTTTCTCGACACCTTGCCTTACAATGCACACACGACCGCGAGCGACGCACTGTGGACGGGGCTGCCGGTGCTCACCCTGCTCGGCGAGAGTTTTGCCGGCAGGGTGGCGGCGAGCCTGCTGCGTGCTGTGGGTATTCCCGACCTGATCGCCGCCGATCCGCAATCATACGAGCAGTTGGCGATCGAACTTGCCGGCAATCCGGGAAAACTTGCAGCCGTCAGACAGAAGCTCGCAGGCAATCGCCTGACCATGCCGCTTTTCGATACCGAACTGTACGCCCGGCATCTGGACGCGGCATACATTGCGATGTTCGAGCGGTACAAAGCGGGCGCCGCTCCCGAGCACATCGAGCTATGAGGCTTCGACACCATTCGGTTCGTTCAGTTTTGGGTCGAGCCCGACAGGGCTTGGTACTCCCACTTTTCCTTCCCATTCTGGCCGGCTATGTAGCCTCAAGATCAGCCATTACGGGATCGTTATGCGCGTCAGCATGATCGGCGCCGGCTATGTCGGACTTGTGGCCAGCGCCTGCTTCGCCGATTTCGGCTATCACGTCACCTGCATCGACAAGGATGCACGCCGCATTGCCGCGCTGAACGGCGGCGAGTTGCCGATTTACGAGCCCGGATTGAGCGACATGGTCGCGGCGAACATGCGCGACGGCCGCCTCGAATTCACCGGCGACAACGCCAGCATTGCCGAATCGGACGTGGTCTTTCTCACCGTGGGAACGCCGTCGCGCGGCGGCGACGGTCAGGCCGACCTGAGCTATATTTTCGAAGCGGTGCGCACGATCGCGCCGCTGTTGTCCGACACCGCCATCGTCGCCACCAAGTCGACCGTCCCGGTCGGCACCGGCGACGAGATCGCGCGCCGCCTGCGCGACGCGCGGCCGGCTGCGGCGATTGCGGTCGTCTCCAACCCGGAATTCATGCGCGAAGGCGCCGCGGTCTACGATTTCAAGCACCCGGACCGCATCCTGATCGGCAGCGACGATGCCCGCGCGCAGGCGGTGCTGGCGGAAGTTTACCGGCCGTTCTATCTCGATGCCGCGCCGCTCGTGCATATCAGCCGACGCACGGCGGAGCTGATCAAATACGCCGCCAATGCGTTTCTGGCGACCAAGATCGGCTTCATCAACGAAATCGCCGATCTGTGCGAGTGTGTCGGCGCCGACGTGCAGGACGTGGCGCACGGCCTCGGTCTCGATCACCGCATCGGCGGCCAGTTTTTGCATCCCGGCCCGGGTTTCGGCGGCTCGTGTCTGCCAAAGGATGCGCTGGCGCTGATCAAGGCCGGCCGCGACCACGGCCGGCAATTGCGCATCATCGAAGCGGTTGCGGCCGCCAATGATGCGCGCAAGCGCGCCATGGCCGAAAAAGTCGTGGCGGCACTCGACGGCTCGGTGCGCGGCAGGACCGTCGCGGTGCTCGGTCTTTCGTTCAAGCCGAACACCGACGACACCCGCGAGTCGCCGGCAATCCCGCTGATCCAGGCGCTGCAGGAGCTCGGCGCCGAGGTGCGCGCCTACGATCCGGCAGGCATGGAGCAGATGAAGTGGCTCCTTCCTTCATTGATCTATTGCGGCAGCGCCTATGCGGCGGCCGAGGGCGCCGACGCGCTGGTGATCGCCACCGAGTGGGAGCAGTTCCGCGCGCTCGATCTCGATCGGCTCAAGAGCCTCATGGCGCGGCCCGTCGTGGTCGATTTGCGCAACATCTATCGGGTCGAGGAGATGCGGCGCGCCGGTTTCCGTTACGTCGCCGTCGGGCGCGAAGGCGTCGCGTAGCCGTTAAGCTTTCACCGCCGTGCTGTGCGACGGACTGCTTTCGGCGATGACACGGCGCTCCAGCGGAAAAATCTGCCAGCCGAGGCGCGCCACCACCACGCCCCAAATGCCTTTCGGCGCTGCCAACATGATCGCGATCGCCACCGCGCCGAGCATCAGCAGATAGACGGTGCCGAGATCGGCCAGCGTCTGCCGCAGCGCAAAGAATACGATGGTGCCGACGATCGGTCCCTCGATGCGGCCGATGCCGCCGATGACCGTGATGAAGATCACGAAGGCGGTCCAGTCGTTCACCGAGAACGCCGCGTCCGGCGAAATGCGCAGCCGCTGCAGAAAGATGAAAGCGCCGATCATGGCGGTAGCGCCGGCGGTGACGATGTAGACCAGAATTTTGGTGCGGATGACGTCGACGCCGTTGCAGGTCGCCGCCAGCTCGCTGTCGCGGATCGCTTTGAGCGCCAGGCCGTAGCGCGAACGCAGCAGCAGGACGATCAGGAGCAGTACCGCCACCACCAGCGCCAGCGCCACCCAATATTCGATGAAATCGCGCAGCTGCCGGCTCGGCGCGATGGCGATGATCAGCGAGGCCGGCAGGCTGGTGCCCGAACCGCCGCCGAGCACGGAGACTTGTGACGCGGTGAGGCGGAAAACCTCGGCCACGATCCAGGTGCCGATCGCGAAGTAGTGGCCGCGCAGCCGGAACACGAGGGCGGCGATCGGCACGGCGACCGCGGCCGCGATCAGTCCGGCAAGCGGGATGGCGGCAAGCAGCGGCACCCCGCCGAAGATGCCGAATGCGAACAACAGATAGGCGCCGAGCCCGACGTAGGCCTGCTGCCCGACCGAGACGAGACCGGCGTAGCCGGCGAGCAGATTCCACAAGCTCGCCAGCGCCACGTAAGAATAGATCTGCGCCAGGAGCTGCAGGTCGTCGCGGCCGCCCCAGGCCGGCGCCGCGGCAAGTGCGACGAAGCCAATAGCACAGAGCGCCAGGCCGATGCGGCTCGACCGGCTTGCGAAAGTGACCCGCACGCTCATGCGCGCCCCTTTGTAAACAAGCCTTCGGGCCGGATCGCGAGGATGACCAGAAACGCGATGTGGCCAGCGAGGATTTGCCAGCCCGGATTGATGTGAGCGCCGATCGCTTGCGCGACCCCAAGCACGAGCCCGCCCGCGAATGTGCCCCACAGGCTGCCGAGTCCGCCGATGATCACGGCTTCGAAGCCGAAGATCAGCCGGGCCGGCCCGATCGACGGATCGAAATCGGCGCGGATTGCCAGGAAGACGCCGGCAATCGCCACCACGGCGAGCGATAGCGCCATCGCCAGCGCGAAGACGTGGCGGTTATCGAGCCCCATCAGCTGCGCCACTTGGGGGCTGTCGGCGGTGGCGCGGAAGGCGCGGCCGAGCGCGGTGCGGTAGAACACGAACTGTAGCGCCGCGATCACCGCCACCGCGACGGCGAACTGCAGGAGCGGCAGCAAACCGACGTAGACGCCTTCGACCAGGCGGACGGTCGCCACTTCGAGCGCGCCGGCGTCGAGCTTGCGGTCGTCGGCGGTGAACAGCGCCAACAGGCCGTTCTGAATGATGACGGAGAGTCCGAACGTCACCAGGAGCGGCGGCAGCAGATCCTCGCCCAAAGTGCGATTGAGAATGAACCGCTGCAGCGCGTAGCCGATCGCCGCCATCAGCGGCACGACGATCAGCAGCGAGACCAGCGGGCCGATCCCGAGCGTCTGCGTCGCCACCAGCGCCAGATAGGCGGCGAGCACGATCAGGTCGCCATGCGCGATGTTGACGAGCCGCATCACGCCGAAGATCAGCGACAGCCCGGCCGCAAACATGGCGTACAATCCGCCGACCAGCACGCCTTGCAGGATGACGTTGATCCAGTCGGTCATGCGCGCAACGTCAGACCCCGAAATACGCGGCCGCGATGGTGTCGCGGGTCAAATCCTTGGCGGTGCCGGACAGCGCCACGCGGCCCTCTTGCAGGCAATAGACGCGCTGGACCGCCTTGAGCGCCTGCACCACGTCCTGCTCGACCAGGACGAGCGCAATCCCGGCGGCAAGGATCGCCGGCAGGCGCGCGTAGATATCGCGCACCACGATCGGCGCCAGCCCGAGGCTGATCTCGTCGCACAGCAATAGTTTCGGATTGGCCATGAGCCCGCGCGCAATGGCGACCATCTGCTGCTGGCCGCCCGACAATGCCGTGCTCTGCATGGCGCGGCGCTCGCCGAGGACGGGAAACAGCTCGTAGATGCTGGACAGAGTCCATGGGCCCGGCCGTTTGAGCTGCCCGCCAATCAGGAGGTTCTCTTCGACGCTGAGCGAAGGAAACAGAGCACGTCCCTCCGGCACCAGCGCGACGCCGCGCGCCGCGACCGCGTGCGCCGGCAGGCCGCCGATCGGCTCGCCCGCGAAGGTGATGGCGTCGGGGCGCGAACGTAAGAGACCGGCGATGCTTTTGAGCAGCGTGCTCTTGCCGGCGCCATTGGCACCGATCACCGCCACCGCTTCGCCGGCGCGCACTTCCATGGACAAGCCGAACAGCGCCTGAAAATCGCCGTAGTACGCATCGAGTTCGCGCACGGCGAGCAGTGGCGCCGATGCCGACGGCTCAGACATCGGTCTCCATGCCCATGTAGATTTCGGCGACCGCCGGGCTGCGGATCACGGCGTGCGGCTCGCCGTCGGCGATGAAGGCGCCGTTATGCAGCACCACCAGGCGATCGACGGCCGCCAACAACGCGTGCACCACGTGCTCGATCCAGATGATCGACACGCCGCCGCGCCGGATGTCGGCGACGAGCGCGATCAGCGTCTGGCACTCCCGCTCGGTCAGGCCGCCGGCCACCTCGTCGAGCAGCAGTACGCGCGGCTCGGTGGCGAGCGCGCGGGCGAGCTCGAGCCGCTTGCGGTCGAGCAAGGTGAGGCTGCCGGCGACCCGATTGGCTTTATCGGCGAGGCCGCAACGCGCCAGAATGTCCATGCAGGCGCCATACACGTCGCGCTCGCGGCGGCGCGCGCCGAATGCCGCGGCGACCACTAGATTCTCGAACACGCTCATGCCGGAGAACGGCAGCGGAATCTGAAACGAGCGGCCGATGCCGATGCGGCAGCGCTGCGCCGGCGGCGCGCGTGTAATATCGCGGCCGGCAAAGAGCACGCGGCCGCTGTCCGGCGTAACGTTGCCGCTGACAATGCCGAACAGCGTGGTCTTGCCGGCGCCGTTCGGTCCGATGATGCCGAGCGCCTCGCCCTCGCCGAGCGTAAGATCGATGGCTTCGGCGACCACGATCGCGCCGAAGCGCTTGCTCACTTTCTCAAGCGCCAGGATCGATGCGGGCATCGTTCTGATTACGACAGCAATTGCAGCTTGCCGCCGACCGGAATGTCCGGCGCCGATTTGTTTTCGGTGATGACGAGCTCGAACGCATTGCCCTTGCGTTGCCATTGGCCGGCGACGAGCGGCGTCTTGGTCACGTTCTTCACCGGCTGGCCGGTCCATTTCACCGGCCCGACCATCGAATGATAGTCGGTCGCCACGATGGCATCGAGGATGGCTTTCGGATCGATGCTCTTGGTCCGTTTGAGAATGTCGATTGCGACCTCGAACAGCGCATGCTGATAGCCGATCGGTTGCGTCCACGGCCGCTTGGTCGCGCTGGTATAGGCGTCGGTGAGCTCCTTCGCGCTCTGCCCGGTGAGGCCGGATTTGTACGGAAACGTCGGCGTCCACCAGATTTCGGTGGTGAGCCCATTGCCACGCGCGCCCAGCGAATTGACGACGGACGGAAACAGCAGCGCCTTGCCGATGGTGACGATTTTTGGATGAAAACCCTGCTGCGCCGCCTGCGACCAGAACGTGGCGAAGTCGGGCGGGATCATGTTGCCGATTACGATCTCGGCGCCGGCGCTCTTGAATGCCGAAATCTGCGAGGTGAAATCGTTGTTCATCACCTGATAGCGGCCCGGGTCGTGCAGCTGATAGCCGGCCTTGGTCAACGCCGGCGGCAGGCCGCGCTGCGGATCGCCCCAGGCGTTGCCGTCGGCGTCGTTCGGAAACAGCCCACCGACGATCTTGTTGGTCGGCGCCGCATCCCACATCGGCAGATACGCGGCAATGACGTCTTCGAGGCCCCAGAAGAAGTGATAGGTCCAGGTAAAACCTTTGGCCGGATTGCCGTTGCGGCCGAAGAAGTACGGTTGCCACGGACAATTCGTGGTCACGCACGGCACTTCGTTGACTTCGGCCTGATCGGCGACCGGATTGGTGGTGTCGGGCGCGGCTTGGGCGAGGATGAGATCGACCTTGTCGCGCAGGATCAGCTCGGATGCGACTTCGGACGCGCGCGTGCTGGTCGATTGGCTGTCCTTGGCGACGATCTGGACCGGATAGGTCTTGCCGCCGACTTTCAATCCCGGCTGCAGAATCTTGTTGACCTGATCGATGATGAACGGGTCGGCCTCGCCGAAGCCGGCGAGCGGCCCGGTACGCGGGCTGACGATCCCGATCTTGATCGCCTTCGATTGAGCATTGGCCGGAATGACGTGCAGCACCGCGGGTGCGGCAAGCGCGCCGAACCCGGCTTTGACCAGCGTGCGGCGGTCGAGGCCGGCGCCGTCCTTTCGTGCAGTATCCTTGTCGATTCCGATCATCCGATCCTCCTATCGCCGGCCTGCGGCAAAACAGCGCCGCTCTCCTTCCGCCGCTCGCCCGGCCGCCCATTCGTTAAACATTAGCAAACGCTCACAACTTTACAAACACGCACCACCACGCGTTACGCGACATGCGTGCATATTAGGTCGGACAACGAACTTTAGTTCGTTGCGGTCCATGCACCAACCGCAGAGGCAGCGCGTGAGCGCATCGACGCCGCGGGCCTGCTTAACGCGATCTCAACGGTAGTGGCGAAGTCTGCGGCCATGAGTGTCTTGCGTCCTCGATCGGAATTGGGGCGAACCGTGCTCTGGCTCGCAGCAGGGCTTGCCCTCGTCTGCGCTGCCGCGGGAGTGTCCTCCGGCACTCCTTCCCCCGTCCGCTCGGCATCGCACAGCAAGTATGCGCGGCCTGCCGACATTCCCTATCCGGCGCTCGATCCCTATTCGCCGGCGAAGTTCAAGCTTGGCCGCGTGCTGTTCTTCGACCCGATCCTCTCCGGATCGAAGAGCCGTTCATGCGCAAGCTGCCACAACCCGGGTCTGTCGTGGGCCGACGGACAGCCGCGCGCGGTCGGCGAGTTGCAGCAGACGTTGCCCCTGCGATCGCCGACGCTGCTCAACGTCGCATGGACGCCGAAGCTTGGCTGGGACGGCCACTTTCGCGATCTGGAATCGGTCGCCATGGGACCGATCACCTCGCCGACCAACATGAACTTGCCGGAAGACACTCTGGTCAAACGCCTTGCCGCGATCCCCGGCTATGTCGAGGCCTTCCACAGCGCCTTCGGAAATACCGATATCACCGCTGCAAAGATCCAAATGGCGCTCGCGACGTTCGAGCGTTCCATCGTGTCGGACGAGGCGCCGTTCGACCGCTGGATCGACGGCGATGAAACGGCAGTCGACGCGGCCGCAAAGCGCGGCTTCGCCTTGTTCAGCGGTAAGGCGAATTGCACCGCCTGTCACAGCGGCTGGGCATTCACCGACGCGTCATTCCACGATATCGGCAGCGCCCGCGGCGATGACGTCGGACGCGGCAAGTTGTTTCGGAAATCCGTCGCCCTGCAGTACGCGTTCAAGACTCCGACGCTCCGCGACGTGGCGCGGCGCGCGCCCTACATGCACAATGGCGCAGTGGCGACGCTTGAGGACGTCGTCGAGCTCTACGATCGCGGCGGCATCGACCGGCCCAGTCGCGATCCGGAAATCCGGCCGCTTGGATTAACGGCGGACGAAAAGGCCGATCTCGTCGCCTTTTTGCGCACGCTCGACGGCAAGAGCGAACCCGTCATCGTGCCGGAATTGCCGCGCTGACGGCGGCCGCGTCCGAAGATTCTTCGCGGCCTTAGACCATTGCCGGCATCGCCCAGCCGACCAGCGCGAAGCCGCCGAGCAGCAGGGCTCCTGCCGCGGTCTCGATTGTCTGGGTATGTGCGGGCCACCGCCGGGCAAGGCAGGCGGCCACAACTCCGGTAATCGCGCTGAGCAAGCCTGCAATGGCCACCATGGGGATGCCTCGGGTGTCTGTTCGCCCGACCTCTAACCCCCCATTGCTTACCAACGGCCTAGCCTGACCGGATAAATCCCGCGGCAAGGTTGCGGCGAAGTCCAAAGGTTAACCAAAACTTAATTTCGCCGTTCGCCGGGCACCAAAGTTTCAGCGCTTTGTGGTAAAGAAAAACTTAAGGGCATC
>Ga0070741_10002034_pt1 | contig 56602 bp, 71 predicted proteins | sample Coa_R1_4_FD_66440 | JGI IMG/M metagenome (GOLD analysis project Ga0070741, IMG submission 66440) | Surface soil microbial communities from Centralia Pennsylvania, which are recovering from an underground coalmine fire - Coalmine... | ecosystem: Environmental > Terrestrial > Soil > Unclassified ... | reverse complement strand
TCGATGATCGTAATTGATTTTAAAAATAATCCGAAACTCAGCCACTCGAGAGTTAGGAAGTTTTTATTTCCATTAGAATTCTTACTTTTGCCGTTTGTAGGATTTTTCCTTTCTACGCTGCCTGCCATTCTCTCGCATACTACCCTAATGCTTGGAAAAAGAATAGAATACAAAGTGACAGAAAAAGTATGATGCTTTTGGGGAAACTTGAGAAAAACAAAAGTTTTTGGTTTCTCCTTGTAACTTCAACAATTTTTTTTCTCTTTCGATTACCGTCTCTTTTCGAACCTTATTGGTACGGCGACGAAGGAGTATATCAAACCTTAGGACTTGCTATTAGAAACGGCAGGCTTTTATATAGAGATATCTGGGACAACAAACCTCCTCTTTTATATACGCTTTATTCCATTTTTAACTCAGACCAATTTCTTGTCCGGTTGGTTTCTTTAATTTTTGGTGTAATATCCGTTATCCTTTTCTTTCACCTCTGTAAAAGAATATTTAATAGAAGCAAAACTGCGATTATCACAACCTCGGTTTTCGCTCTTCTTTTTTCTATTCCGCTTCTGGAGGGAAACATTGCAAACGCCGAGAATTTTATGCTTCTGCCCATCATATCGGCCGCTCTTATCCTAACCCATATCACAGGTTCTATTTCACAGAGGTCTCAAAATAAAGACCTTCTTTTAATTTTCTCATCAGGTCTACTTCTTGGAATAGCATTCCTGTTTAAGATAGTCGCAGTTTTTGATTTTGCGGCTTTTTCACTTTTTATCCTTTTCATAGACGGAAGGATAATTGAACATTTAAAAAATAGACGGTATCTTGCTTTTGAAGTAAAGAAAATTATTTATTTTATTGGTGGATTTATAATACTGCCATTTCTAACAGCAATATTTTTTCTTCTAAACGGCGCTATTTCGCAATTTTTGAAAGCAACGTTCTTATCGAATATTGGCTATGTGGGATATGGAAACAAATTGCTAATTCCCCAAGGCTTCTTGATATTAAAACTTAGTATTCTCTTGGCTTTCATTTATTACATTTTCAGGAAAAGAGGAATTCTAGGAATGGGGGCAACCCTAGTTTTACTTTGGTTTTCTTTTTCTCTTTTTAACGCTTTCTTCTCCCAAAGACCCTACACACACTATCTACTTGTTCTTATTCCTTCCTTCGCGCTTTTAATTGGAATAATTTTAGAGTCATTAAAATATAGAATTTTTCTTTTAGCTATTCTTCTTGTGTCTTTAATTATCATTTTGAAAAACTTCACTTTTTATACAAAGGTATTCCCGTATTACGAAAATTTTCTATCTTTTGTGATGGGAGAAAAAAGCGTTTCTGAATATCAGGGATTTTTTGATCGATCGACACCGGTCGATTATGAGCTTGCGATGTATGTTAATACCCATTCAAAGCCCCAAGATTATATTTTTACTTGGGGAAACAATGCACAACTTTATAAGTTGACTAATAAACTTCCTCCTGGAAGATACACCGTGGCATATCATATTACGGGATCCCCAAATGGAATCTCCGAAACTGAAAGAGATATAAACCTACATAAACCTAAAATAATTATAGTAATGCCGTATATGAATTTTTTCCCTTTCTCCCTATCTAACTATTCAAAAAAAATAATAATTAATGACGCAATTATCTATGAAAGAACTTTTTAGTAATCTTAAGTCTGATAGAATCATCTATCAAATCGCGCAAATCATTTTAGCGGTAAACCTTCTTGGTGTTTTAATAATTATTCTATTTTTTGGGAAGCTACCCCCATTTACGCCGCTCTTCAATCAAATGCCATGGGGAGAGCAAAGAATCGCTCCAACAATATTTATTTTTTTACCATCTGTTTTATCCTTAATAATTTTTGCAGCAAATATATTTTTCGCATCCTATCTTTATAGAAAGAATCCTCTGATAGCAAGGCTTTTTTCTATAACAAGTTTTCTGGTATCTGTTTTAGTTTTAATCTTTATTATTAGGACCATTCACACCGTAATTTAGACATGTTTTTTGATCTAACAATTTTGCTTCCACTTATTATTTCCTTTGTCATTACGGTTATTGCTACGCCTCTTGCAATCAAACTCATTAAAAAATTTAACCTCATGGATGACCCTAAGAGAAAACATCCCGGAATAATCCACAATAAGCCAATTCCAAGAGGAGGAGGTCTGCCAATTTTTGTCGGGGTTTTAGTTGCAAGCTTAGTTTTTCTACCGATTTCCAAACTAACAATTCTTATTTTCCTTGCAAGTTTTATTTCACTTGCAATCGGCCTTCTTGATGATAAATATGATATCTCCCCGTATATTAGATTCTTCGTAAATATCGTCTGCGCAGTTTTGATAATCATAGCTGGGGTAAATATTCCTTTCATAACAAATCCTTTAGGAGGGATTCTTTTTTTTAGTTCGTTAAAACTTCCATTACTTCCTTCTATTTCAAACTATATTTCTTATATCATCGTTTTAGTCTGGATAGTTTGGGTCATGAACATGTTAAATTGGAGCAAGGGTGTTGACGGGCAGATGCCCGGAATAGTAGCAATTTCAAGCGTCGTCATAGGACTTTTGAGTCTTAGATTTCCTATTGTTGACCCCCAAAGCCTAATCGCCGCCAAGCTTAGTTTCATAATCGCAGGTTCCACACTGGGATTTCTTCTATTTAATTTTTATCCGGCAAGAATTTTTCCGGGATATAGCGCTACATCCATTTATCTTCTCCTTGCTGTCGTCTCCATTCTTTCTTCGGCAAAATTGGCAACTGCCATTCTTGTCATGGGAGTCCCAATGATGGATGGAATTTTTGTAGTTTTAAGACGACTTATGTCCGGCCATTCGCCTTTTTGGCACGACAAAAGACACCTGCATCATTTGCTTTTAAGTATGGGACTTTCACAACGTTATATTGCGTTGTCTTACTGGATTTTTTCTGCTATATTGGGCTCGCTTGCTCTTATACTATCGAGCAAGGGTAAAGCGTTTGCAATTATAATGCTTTTAATATTGGTTTTTGGAGGAATATTATTCCTGCAATTCTTAATCAATCGAGAAAATGGCAAAACATCTGTATGACATTTTAAGACTACTTAGGCCCAGGCAATGGATTAAAAATTTTTCCATATTTGCCTCAATAGTTTTTGCAGGGCAGCTTTTTAACTCCCAGGCTTTTAATAAAGTTTTCCTGGGATTTATAGTCTTCTGTCTCCTATCTTCCGCAACGTATATAATAAATGACCTTTTCGATCTAAAGAAAGATAGGCTACACCCGTTCAAAAAATTTAGGCCTCTTGCTCACAGAGATATTCCGCTTTATGTTGGAATTTCTATGGCCACGATTCTTGCCGCAGTATCTATATTTTTGGGAAGTTTGGTAACCCCCGCCTTCTTTTTAGTACTTCTGGTTTATCTTTTTATCCAGTTTCTGTACTCGAGTTTTCTTAAAAGCGTTGCGGTCATTGACATATTGGCAATTGCATCGGGATACATAATAAGAGTTTTGGCGGGAGAATTTGCAAGCGGTATTCATCTTTCAGTTTGGCTTCTTCTAACGACAATTTCAATTTCACTTTTCCTGGCAATCGGGAAAAGAAGATCCGAGTTAACTTTGGTTTCAAGAATTCAAGGGGCAAGCATCGCAGCGACCAGAAAGTCTTTGTCGCATTATAGCGAAAGACTTTTGGATGTTTATCTTTCGATTTTTGCTACATCCACTTTTATTAGCTACTCCCTTTTCACTTTTTTGGAAAATCCAAAGGGATTTAATATTTCTCTAGGGGTTCTTCTTCCCGAATTTTTACCAACTTTTCTGCAAAGGAAATGGTTAATGATTACTATTCTTCCCGTGGTTTACGGACTTATGAGATATCTTCAGGATATTTATGAAAAACATGAAGGAGAAAGTCCGGAAAGAGTCCTGTTGTCCGATAGGCCTCTTCTTTTTGCGGTTTTACTTTGGATTATTTCCGTTTTGACAATAGTCTACGTTATCGGCCCCTAAAGTTTTTCGGCGTATTGAGAGCTTATCCAACCCTGGATTTGATCGCTCACTTTTATTTTAAACCAACCGGTCTGCTCGTTAAGCAAATCATATTTTCCTCCAGGGAGGACTTGTCCTACTTGCGAACCGCCCAGTGAGGGATCGCTTCTAACTCTCAAAAACCCGGTCGGCGTATCCAGTATTAAAACCTTTTGAACTGAAATCGAAGCGGAGGGAGAAGAAATATTTGTAATATCTTGTGGATTTATTCCTAAGAAAACCAGAGTTTCCAGTTTGTATCCCTTGACCGTTCGTATCCTAACAATTTTATCCTTGTAGCCCTTTTTAATAAGTTTTATTTCGTGATCAGACTCGGTAACGTTCTTTTGAAGAATTGGGCTTTGTCCAACCTGTCCGCTGTCTAGAAAAACTTGGGCGTCGGCAGGAAAAGAAGAAACCTGGACCTCTGCATCATTTTTATCGGATAATTTTGACAGGGTTATTACGCTAGCGGACGGTCCATCGTCGCTAAAAGTTCCATCGACAACCGTAAGGACTTTGGGTTCAATTTTAAGCTTTGTTTCGAAAGGATTAGAATTTCCCTCCGTTGGAATAAGCTTAATGGAATATTCTCCCGAAGAAAGCATCTGGGATAATTCGCATTTACAAAGTGGAGTTTGCCCGATTAGTTTCCCGTCAAGATAAACTTTACTCGCCGGGTCTGATGTAACCTGTAGGGCTCCCTTTCCTAAATTTTTGCCGAAAATAAAAACAGTCAGAGAGAAAGCTGCGATAGCTACCAATGACGCTATTAAAATGGCCAAAGGTTTATTCATGGAGAAGTTATGATAGCAAAAGAGGGATCAGTAGTCCATGCCACCCGGCGGCATTCCGGAAGTTGGGTCTTTCTTTTCCGGAATATCTGTTATCAACGCTTCGGTTGTAAGAACCATCATTCCAACACTTGCAGCATTTTGAACAGCAGATCTTGTTACTTTTGCAGGATCAACGATTCCGGCTTTTACCATTGACTTATATGTCGAACTCATAACGTCGTAACCATAATCCACCTCTTGTGAATCTTCAATTTTTTTAAGAACCAGATTTTCGTTTTCTCCGGCATTTTTCGCGATCATCTTAACTGGCTCTGCGAGTGATTCGTAAAGAATTTCCATTCCGGCTTTTTTATCGTCCAAAGTTTCCCTTGCCATGAGCTTTAATAGGATTTTTCTTGATTTAAGGAGCGTAACTCCTCCTCCTGGAACAATTCCTTCTTCCAAAGCAGCTTTGGTTGCTGCGACTGCGTCGTTAACTCTTTCTTTTTTATCTTTCATTTCGATTTCGGTAGCAGCGCCGACGTTGATTACAGCAACCCCGCCTGATAGCTTTGCTAATCTTTCTTGAAGCTTCTCTTTGTCGAAATCCGAAGTTGAATTTTCTATTGCCTTTTTAATTTGTGCTACCCGGCCGGCTATTGCGGCTTTTGAACCTCGTCCGCCAATTATTCTCGAGTTTTCTTTATCCGCCCAAACCTTATCTGCTCTTCCGCAGTCCTCTATAGTAACTGATTCAAATTTTCTTCCCGTATCTTCCGATATAACTGTCCCGCCGGTTAGAATTGCTATATCCTCAAGCATTTCTTTTCGTCTGTCCCCAAATCCCGGAGCTTTAATTGCTAAGGAGTTAAGCGTACCTTTTAATTTATTTACTACCAATAATGCCAGAGCTTCTCCTTCTATCTCGTCTGCAATAATAACTAAATTTTTTGATACCTTGACCAAATTTTCTATAAACGGAACAAATTCTTGGATACTGGAAACTTTTTTATCGGTTATTAAAATATACGGGTCTTCTACCTCTGCTTCCATTTTATCGGGGTTCGTCACAAAATAAGCAGATGCGTATCCTTTATCGAATTCCATTCCTTCTTTGTAATCAATTGATAGCTCGACTCCCTTTCCTTCTTCGACTGTTACAACTCCGTCTTTCCCAACTTTCTGAAGAGCTTGGGCAATCAGGTTCCCTATTTTTTCGTCTTGAGCCGAAATGGTCGCAACCTTAGCGATATCACCTGGCTGAATTTTAACAGCAATTTTTTTGATTTCCTCTATAACGGAAGCGACTGCCTCTTCAATTCCGGATTTTATAACCATCGGGTTTGCTCCGGCATCAACCAAGGCAACACCTCTGTTAATTATAGTTTGGGCAAGGAGTGTTGCTGTAGTTGTTCCATCACCGGCAACGTCATTTGTTTTCGAAGCAGCTTCCTTAACGAGCTGTGCTCCCATATTCTCAAATGGGTCTGGAAGTTCTACCTCTTTTGCCACTGTAACTCCGTCGTGAACTACATTTGGAGCTCCCCATTTTCGATCTATCGCAACGTTTCGACCCTTAGGACCCAGGGTTGTGACAACTGCATCGGCGAGTTTGTTTACACCTGCTATCAGTTGTTGTCTTGCGTCTTTACTGTATTTTATTTGTTTTGCCATGTCAGTTTAGAACCGCCAAAATGTCTTTTTGTTCAACGATTGTCCATTCTTCGCTTCCAACCTTAACTTCATTTCCGCCCCATTTTTTGTACATAACTTTCTGTCCTACTTTAACGGTCATCGGAACCAGTTTTCCATCTTTGTCGTGTGATCCGGGGCCTGTTGCCATAACGAGCCCCATTTGGGGTTTTTCTTTTGCCATATCGGGCAAAATTATTCCGGAAGCCGTCTTTTCTTGAGCCTCTACAGGCTTTATAAGGACGTTATCAAATAGAGGTTTAATGTCTGATTGGATTTTTCCTGCCATATATTGATCGAAAAAATATCACTCTCTTAAAGTGACTGCTAGAATTTATATCAAAATTCGAATAATCTTGTCAAGGGGTATTAATCTAATTTGACACCCGCTTTTTGATTCTATACCATGGATTTATGGCCTTATCGGGGAAAAGATTACTTCTCCTTGGGTTTGTCGTAGTTTTAATGGTCGTCATTCCACTGACGGTATATCTTGTCCAACAGCAACAGAAACTTAAGGTAGGCGCAACTCCCGCAACTACCCTTTCCCTTGTAGACTCGACCACAAAATCTCCAGCCGCATCAACCACCGTCGGGCAAAATGTAAGTTTCGACGTTATGATGAATCCCGGAACAAACCAAATATCTTTTGTAAAACTCACAATTACATATGACCCAACCAAGTTGGCTACGACATCAGCTACTCTTGTCCCCACTTCTTCTTTTCCGACAACATTGCAAGGTCCGACCTTCACGCCGAACAGTATTTCTATGACTCTTTCCGTAGGCAGTAACCCGCAAAATATAGTCAGCACTACGACGAAAGTCGCAACCCTTACCCTTAAAGCTTTGGACGTAACCACGACGCCGACTCAAGTCGCATTTGGACCCGACACGCAGGTCCTTTCAATTGCATCAACCGATCAATTCAATGAAAACGTCTTGTCATCCTCGACTCCAGGTACTGTAACAATTGCACAAGGTTCCGGCGTATCACCCTCTCCTCCGGGCTCAGCACCCGTAACCGGAGGGACCTCAGGAAATCAAATTCCAGTTTGTACAACTCTATCTTTGGATAGATCTGCAACCGGTACAGCACCCTATGCTCTGACTTTTACAGCAACTGGTTCTGATTCGGATGGAACAATAAGCAAGGTTACATTTACTTGGGGAGACGGACAAGTACAAGATGTAACAACAGGTGGAGGAATTGGAACAAAATCGGTGAATCTTCCTACATCCCACACTTACCAGAACTCAGGAACTTTTAAAGCTTCGGCGACCCTTACGGATAATTCCGGGGGAGTGAGCAGCAGTACTTCATGTACCCAGACAATAACAGTTAGCTCAGCTTCAGGATCTTCGGGTGGAGTTAGTGCGACTCCGTGCCCTAACGGATCATCAACTTGCCAGGTTGCAACTGTCCCAAGCCCATCAGCAAGCGCCTCGGCGACCCCTATTGCCACACCAATACCAATTGCAACCCCTACTCCGATTCCAACCCTAGCTCCAACCGGGCCCGGAAACACAATATTTTCGGTTGGCGCGTTGGGGGTTGTATCAACAATTGTTGGGGTAATTCTGCTTTTTGCCCTTTAGTCTGAAAGGAGCGAATAAAGAGCTTTCTGAGGAATTTCAATTCTTGATCCCTGTATAAGCTTGGATTTGCCTCTTTTTTGTTTTTCTAAAAGTTTATCTTTTCTGGTCCTGTCTCCACCACTCATTTTTGCCAACACGTCTTTTCGAAAGGGAGGAATCTCCGATCTTGCAATAATATTTCCTTCAACCTTAGCTTGGATTATCTGCCTAAACTGTTTCCTGGGAAGTAGCTCTTTGAGCTTGTCGGTTTTCTCGCGTGCAAGATAGGAAACTTCATCCTTATATACGGTTTCAGAAAGGACATCGATAAGATTATCATTGACCAAAATATTCATCGTAGCCAAATTGGCCTCTCTGTAGTCGGCGATCTCATAGTCTATGGTTGCAAAACCCGAAGAGACGCTTTTAATATTATCCGCAATCCCCGAAAGAAGCATCGAGTAAGGCATTTCGTAAGTAAGAATCGCTATTTCCTTTTGTTGATCCCTAGATTGCGTGGGCTGAACATAAACCATGTCTTTGAGATTCCCTCTTTTTTTCTCACATAAATTCATTATTCCTCCTACATAATTTTTAGGAACATAAATAGTAAGAGTCATATAAGGCTCCAGTGTTTTTTCATTTTCTTTTTTGTATAGAACTTGGGGTCTTGTAAGAAGCGGCTCTATCCCTTCTTCTTTCTTTAATCTTTCTTTAACTATCTCCGCATGCAAAAGACCTAAGAATCCAACCCTAAACCCGCTGCCTAAAAACGACGAGTATTCATTGTCTATTGTCAGGGAAGCATCGTTTAAGGAAAGCTTTGATAAGGCCTCTTTTAATTTTCCGAAGTCACTGGTATTTTTGGGATAAACACCAAAGAAAACCATCGGAATTGGAGTTTTATAACCGGGCAACTCTTTCGAATTTGAATTCTGGAGTTTTATCGTATCTCCAACCCTAGCTTTTCTAATATCCTTTATCCCGGTTACAACGTAACCTATTTCTCCTGCGGATAAATTCTGTTTTGATATCAAATCCGGAGAGAAAATTCCAACATCAGAAACTATGGATTTTGCGTCGCTTCGGAAAAACTCAATTCTATCGTGTTTTTTTACTTCTCCATCAAAAACTCTTACAAAAGATATAACTCCTCTATGATCGTCGTATACCGCATCGAAAATTAGGGCTCTAAAACTTGACTCCAGAGAAGAAGGTGGGGGAATTTTCAAAACGATTGCCTCAAGCAATTTGTCTACATTCTGACCGGTTTTTGCCGAAACAAAAATAATTTCTTCCTCACTAAATCCAAACAAATCCACCATTTGATTTTTTGTTTCCTCGGGTCTTGCGATGTCCATATCGATTTTGTTCACAACGGGAATTATAGGAAGATTTTGTTTTTGAGCGTCTCTAAAATGCGCGACTGTCTGGGCTTGAACTCCTTGGGTAGCATCAACTAAAAGCACGACTCCTTCACAACATGCAAGGGTTCTTGAAACTTCGTAGGAAAAATCTATGTGGCCTGGGGTGTCAATTAAATTCAGGGTGTACGAACCATATTGCATTCTAACAGGGGCAAGTTTTATGGTGATCCCCCGCTCACGGCTTATGGGGTTTTTATCCAAAAGCTGTTCTTCATGCTCTCCCCTTTGAACAGTTCCCGTAATTTCGAGCAATCTATCGGCTAACGTTGATTTTCCGTGATCAATATGGGCAACAATTGCAAAGTTGCGGATATTTTTTTTAGGGGTTGAATCTGGTTCCATCGATTACTTCGTCCGATTTCTTAAGGACTTGCCTCCAATCTCCAACTTTTTTGAAAAGAAGTAAAAATAGGTACGCTTCTTTTACATTAAAAAGCCAAGTTAAAAAAAGATAGAAAGAAAGACCGGCAAAAGAAGAAATACCTGTAAGTATCAGAAGACCTAATGTTTTGGTTGTATCAACAATAAGCTGGTCTAAAATTTTAATGGGAACGTAAAGCGCGATTCCGGTAAATATGGTAGCTACAAAAATTTTCCCGAAGGAAAATAATATGTTTTGCATATCAAACCCGCCGGTTCTTTTATTAAGAAGTACGAAGAGAACAACGATATTTATAATGCTTGCTATCGAATAAGACAACGCTATGCTTTCGACTCCTAATTTTCTCGTGAAGATAAAAATTGCCCCCATTATTAACATAAATGCTGTTGTGATCGTGCCGATTACAAGGGGAGTTTTTGTATCATGTAACGCGTAAAATCCTCTCGAAATCAAATAACTTAAGGCTTGAGCAAAAATTGAAATACTAAAGAAAGCAAGAGTTCTTCCAGTTAAAACGGTCGCCTGCCAGTCGAATTGCGAAGCACCAAAAACAAGCCTTACGATTGGAATTCTTAGGACTAAAAAGAGCGCAGATACAGGAAGGATAACGTACAACAGCTGACTCATGCTTGTTATAAAAGTCTCTCTAAAATGCTCCAATTTATCTTTTTCTTTGGCTAGAATTGGAAAAGCAGCCTGAGCAATAGCCTGTCCAAAAAGGGCAACCGGAGCAAACGCCAGGGTTTGTGCATAGTCAAAAATTACATAACTTCTTCCGGGAGAAGGAAGGAAAGAAATAAGAGTAACTATTAAAACGCTCCCCAACTGAAAAACCCCTAAGGATAGAGTTCGGGGGCCCATGAGCTTGAAGACCTCCATTACACCCTTATTCTTAATTGAGGCTTTAGGAATAAATGAAAAACCTACTCTTTTAACTAGAGGAAGCTGAACCAAAACAAAGATTAGGGCTCCTAAAACCACTCCATAAGCAGCTGAGTAAACACCAACAACCGGGGATAAAAGTTTTATTCCCAAAATAATTCCTAAGTTATATAAGGCAGAGGCTATTCCCGGAATAAAAAAATGGCTGTAAGATTGGAGAACTGCGGAGAAAAAACTTCCAACGATAAATAGGAGCTCTCCGGCTATTATTATTCTGGTTAAGCTTGCCATAAGGGCAATCTGTTCTTTAGAAAATCCCGGAGCTACCAGAGAAGAAAGCTCCTTTGAAAAAATAAAAAGTAAAACTCCAATTATCGAGAAAGCGCCAAGACCTAAGATTAAGAGAGAAGACCCGAGCTTATTTGCGTCTTCATACTTTTCTTTGCCTAAATACTCAGAGAAAATTGGGATAAACGCCGATGAAAGGGCCCCAGCTATTATTATTTGAAAGAGAAGATCAGGAAGCCTCGATGAGGCAAGATAAACTCCCAAGGTATCCGAAGCGCCAAATATACTTACTAAAAGCCTTTGCCTAACCAAGCCCAGAATTTGGGAAATCACGATGGTTATTGCAATTACAACTGCCGCAGAAAGAATATTATTTTGTCTTTGAAGGAGGATTGAAAATCCCCGTTTGAAGATATTGCCCATGATTGTCTTTTACAGTATACCATGCTAAAATGCGCACATGCCAGTTATCAAAAGCGCAAAAAAAAAGCTGAGACAAGACATAAAACGGGAAAAACAGAACGACGGTTTCAGGAATCTCCTGAAAAACTCTATAGCTAAAGCCAGGAAAACCCCAACGCCAAAAAACGTTTCGGAGGCTTTTAGAACAATAGATAAAATGGCAAAAAGACGCATTCTCCACAAAAATAAAGCAGCCAGATTAAAGTCCAGTTTATCCAAACTCATAAAATCAGCGGTCAAGACCAAAACCAGCGCAAAATCCCCGGTAAAAAAAGCCAAGAAAAAGTAGATTTTTTGGATCAAAACCTCTAGACTAAATTCATGGCTTCCCCCTCTGTGAATTTATTGGGTCCCAATATAAGTTTTATAGATAGATTCGTAAATTGGGCGCTTACAATCGGAAGAGTTGTTGTGATATCGACCGAAGTCATAGCTTTGTCGGCATTTTTGTACAGATTCTCCCTTGATCGCCAACTAATAGACATACACTCAAAAATAAAGCAAGAACAAGCGGTTGTAACTTATTTAAAACCCAGTGAAGAAATTTATAGAAATTTACAAGCCAGGCTTTCCCTGGCAGATTCTTTCTCCCAGCAAAGCCGTGACGAGGTGAAAATTTTAAACGATATGGTTAAATTTGCTCCTGCGGATTTTACCTTTAACACCATAAGTCTCCAAGAAGATAGAATAAAATTAAATATCTCAACCGGGCTAGTATCTTCTCTATCAGATTTTGTTAAGTCTCTAAGAACTTACTCTAAAATAACAAATGTAATCGTTGACAAAATTGAGAATCATCCCGCGTCGGCAACCATTACGGTTAGCATAACTGCAATTCTCAAACAACAAACATATGCACCCAAGTAATTTTTTCAAAAATATCGCGAAAAACAAGTATTTTCAACTTCTTCCTAATATAAAGGAGGAGCGATTACAGAAATTCACAACCTTGGTTTTAACGCTGATCGCTTTATCTTTTTTTGGAATTTTTGCCATAAGCCCAACTCTTTCAACGATAGCAGGGCTTAGAAAGGAATTAGAAGATAATCAGTTCGTGGACCAAAAGCTGCAACAAAAAATAACAAACCTTACAGCGCTTCAGCAAAAATACGCAGGTTTAAAAAACGACCTTCCAATCATATTTTCTACCCTTCCGACTGCGCCCGAGATCCCGCTTTTGGCTGCTCAAGTCCAGGCGGTTGGAGCAAGTTCCGGGATAACCCTTGAAAATTTTCAAACATTCGAAGTAGAAATTCCTAAGATTGCTACCCAAAAATATTCATCATACTCGTTTTCCTTAACAGCTGAAGGATCTTCTTACAACGACATAAATCGATTCCTTACATCATTATCTAATATGCAAAGAATCGTAACTCTTGATATATTATCTCTAACGAAAAGTTCAGTTGGAAATTCGCTGGTTCTAACCCTAAAAGGGAAAGCGTTTTTTATGCCATGAAACAAAAAGATATACTTTTTTTAGTCATTCCATTTTTCGTTTTGGTTTTAGTCTATATAATATTTAGCGTTTACCATGATTCTGTTACGTCAACTATTTCGGAGAATCTTGATATCCAAATTATCCCGATTCCTCCTGATTTTAACCAAAAAATCATTTCTGATATTAAAAAAAGGGATCAAATAACACCACTGTATCAGATTTCGCCGCAACCATCGGTTAGCTCATCGGCGCAAAAACAATGAAAAGAGAATTAATTTCATGAAGAATAATTTTTGGAGCAAAAGGATTCCAACACTTCTGGGTTTATTGGTAATAACTATCGCAATAGGAGCGACTACGCTCCTTATTGGGAAACCTACTTTTTTTACAGGAAATGCCAGCCCAACCTCTGTACCTTCACAGGTAAGAATATCCAATGTATCCGATACTGGATTTAGCGTCTCTTATGCAACTGACTCTTACATATTAGGCACCCTAAACTTAGGAAAGGACAATACTCTTGGACAGGTAGTAACCGACAGCAAAGATCAGGGGAAAGTTAAGGAACATAAGATACACAGTTTTACCGTCCAAAATTTGTCACCGGGAACCAAATACTTTTTTTCAATAACCAGCGGACAAGACAATTACCTTAATAGCGGTGTCCCTTACGAGGTGACAACCGGACCAGAGCTTGTTACAAAAAAGGGCGCAGGATTTATTGTCGGAAAAGCTGTTACCCCGGATGGACAAATACCTAAAGAGGGGGTTGTCTTCGCAACTTCTCAAGGCGCACAGACTTTATCTTCCGATATAAAACCTGATGGGAGCTATACCATATCGCTTGAGGGGTTAAGGAAATCAGATTTCTCCGATAGTTTCGACTTACAAAACAATTCGCAAGTTAAGCTTCTGATAGTTACGGACACAGGCACATCTAACGTTGTGCTTTTTAGTAAAAACGTAAACTCGGTTCCAATCGTCATAGTCGGGCAAAATTATGATTTTTCAAATGGAGAAGGAGTTGCCTCATCGTCCGCAACTTTTGGGAAATTTCCAACCGTATCCGTCGGAAAAACGCAAAGTCCTAAAATAATCACGCCGTCTGCAAATCAAAATATTAACGACACTAAACCCTTATTCTCGGGTACAGCTTTGCCAAACAATAAAGTAACGATAACAATTAATTCAAGTCAGACAATCCAAACTCAAGTAACTTCAGACGCCAGTGGTAATTGGAGTTTTATCCCTTCGACCCCCCTACAGCCCGGGCAGCATACTATAACCATAACTTCTATAGATTCTTCCGGAATTGTAAGAACGATTACACAAACTTTTACGATTGTTCAGACGGCCCAAGCAGCATCTCCAACTCCTACTCCAACAGCAACGCCGGCTCCTAGCTTGAGTCCAACTCCTACCCCTCTTCCTTCGGCTTCGGCATCAGCGACTCCTATTTCCTTACCAACACTAATTCCTACACCTACCCCGACACCGATGCCGACTCTCCTTCCAACTGGAAGTTCCGAAGTTTCAACTGGGTTCTTAGGTATTGCGACTGTTGCTGCGGGTTTAATTTTCCTTATAATTAGTAAGTTAGTCCTCTAATTCAGGCTGTAGATCGCAAGAATCACTTCCACGAAGTTAACCAAAAATGAGAATTTAGATTAGCGGGAGTTATAGAAGTTCCAACCCAAAGCGGATAGAAGTAGGCGAATAAAATGCCCATAAGTAAAAGGCAGACAACTACTGGAGCTTTGCCGTAAATTTTCTTAATCTCCGAAAGAAAAATGGCAATTGCTACGGATAAGAAAGCCGTAGAGGCCAGATAGTGATAATTAAACATGATTCTCGGAGAGAAAATCCAAAAAATAAAAAAGCTCAAATAAAATAAAACGACCGAGAGGTAGGAGTAATTAATTTTATAATTTAGTTTATAAAATAAAAAAATTATCGATATAATTCCCAGAATCGGTATTAAAGGATTATCTAAAGTATAAATGTTCGAAACTAAGTTTTGCTTTAGATCGTCAGATCGCAAGTTTTGCTTATAATCAACAAACAGCCAAACAGGTCTAATATTAAATATCCACTGGATTGGAGTCGATTGGTAGGGATGCGTTGCTCGAAGATTTGTATGGTACCACCACATTTGCTTTTGGAGCTCAACAAAGGTCTGTAAATTAGAATAATTAGTTTGCGGAGGAGCGTGATGACCCAGGAAGAATGGAATATAACTCCCTAAATAAATACTGGCTGGAATTATCAATAGGAAAAATAAAAATTTTAGCCTTTCATAAATCTTTTTTTCTTTTAGGATAAATAAAATCAAAAGAGGAAATATTGCAAAAATCGCTGTCCACTTGGAGGCGATGGAAAGCCCTAAAAATATTCCCATCAGAATTTTCTTATCCTTAAGAAACATATAAATTGTCAAAAGCAAAAAGAACAAAAAGTAACTATCATTCATAGCAATTCGTGACATAACCAAAAGCAGACCATCCATCGATGCAACAAATGCCGCAATAATTGCGACTTCCCTTTTCCTGGATAAGTGGAGACTTATTAAATAAATTAAAACTATTGAACCAAATCCCAACAGTGCTGAAAAAAATCTCCAACCAAAAGAGTTATCTCCAAATATGTACATTCCCAAAACCATGAATTCTTTTGCAAGGGGCGGGTGCGTCCACTCATAAGCAAAACCCGGAGGGGAAGGATTCCACCATTCCCATGCAGCAGGATTTCCTTTGAACATTTGCTGAGCTGTGAATGCATGATAAACCTCGTCGAACATTTGATTTTTAGGATACCCTAGGTTTAATAATCTCGTTAAGAGAGCAAAGAGAAAGACCAAAGTTTCGGGGAGGAGGTTAAGCAGTTTTTTTAACATATGGCGAATAATAATGAACTAAAATTACAAAAAAACTCACAATTAAAAAGACGCTGAAAAGACTATGATAGCTGTCGATAAAATTGTATAAAGCGTTTGGCGCTATGCTTGGATTATTGTATATAAAATCGTAATAATAGTACACGTACCACAAGTTTAATAAATGAACTACCGAAATTAGATAATAAAGAATTAAAGCCCTTTTATTTGAAATTGCATATATTAGAAAGACCGCAAGAACGGGAAAAAGATAACGCTCATGCATTCGAGTTAAAAAAAGGAATGAAGAAAAAAACGATAATAAAAGCATTGAATAAAATGTTGCAAGTTTTATTCTTTTTACTTTTTTTAAAAGATTAGGAATAATGATTGCAATAAGCGACAACGAATAAAAGATAATGCCCCACGTTTTAAAGGAAAAGATAAAGCTCTGAGAATCTAACCTCCACCATCCAAAAATACTCCAAAAGTTAAAGGCGAAAAGAGAAGTATATGGGTAAAGATCGGCTGACCTTTGCGCCATACCTATAAATCCCGTGACAGGGTTAGATGGAAAGAAAGGAAAGGAAAGAATAAATGTAAGAAAGGTGAAAATAATAACGGACGAGAAAGTGCTGATGAGTCTCTGATTTTTGAGTGTAGTAAAAAAGGAAATTGGAAGTAAAAATATTGCTTGGGGCTTTATTAAAAAAGCGATCGAAGAAAGCAATGTGGAAGTGAATATTTTGTTTTTTCCGATCAGAAAATAAGAGGATAAAACAATAAAGAAAGTATATATGCCGTCTATTTGCCCCCAAACGGAAGAATTAAAAATAACAGCAGGATTTACGAAATAAATAAGTGCAGCAATAGGGGCAAATTTTGGTTTTATTGATAATACGATTTTATAAATAAGATACGAAGTTCCCAGGTCAAAAACCGTAGTTACAGACTTTATTAAAACCTCGAACTGAAAACTCGAAAAAGATAGTTTAGAAAAAATTATATGGTAAATGTTTCCCAATACCCAAAGAAAATATAGATATCCTGGAAAATATTCCGAATAGAATTCCTTGGAATAAAAATTGGGGAATCCCCCGTTAACCAATCTGTATGCCCAGGCTTCCCAAGTATTCATATCTATATGAAAACTTGGAAAATTGAATAGAAAAATCCTAATTAAAAAAACAAGAATAAAAAAAATCCAGAAATTCTTATTCACTACTTGGAATTAATTTTGGGCACTTTTGATATTGGACAGTTCCCGCTTTCAATTTCGCAGTTTATATACTGTTGGATTTCACTAAAATTACCATTTCCTGTTCTTGGAATTAACACCCAACCAAAATTATAGTCGGAACTTATTGGAGGGTTAGAAAGAAGTCCCGGTATTCCTCTTATATCGTCTCCGTAATCAAGTACCGCACTTTGGATTTTAGCTTCCTTTAAACTCTGCGCAAGTCTCACAAAATCATCCATTTCAGTCGGTGCTATATCCGTATCTATATTGGCTTTCAAAGTACTGTATAAACTTACTATTCTAAACGGATTAAAAATTGTAGTTGGCGATAACACTTTGTCTTTGAAGGCCTTGATTATTTTTTCCTGTCTAGCGGATCTTGCAAAATCCGTTCCTTCATCACCTTCGGCATGCCTTGACCTAACAAATTCCAAAGCTGTTTTTCCATCAAGATGCGCTGGACCTTTATCAAAATGTATAGTCATGTATCGGCATGGAAAAGCTTCCAATTGAGATGAAGCAGTAGCTAGTTTTGGGAGATCTTCTTCTTTATTGCCACACAAATCATTCTCTTTTCCATCTATAGGGTATTCGTGGTCATTAAATGTCCGGTCAACATTTATATCAAGGCCTCCAACTAAATCCACCGCCTCAACAAAACCTTCAAAGTTAAGTCGTACCGCATAATCTACGGGTTGATTGAATATCTTTGATATGGCGCTTTTTGCAAGAAGAAGACCGGATCCCGCACGCTTAGACTCACCAAAAGAATAAGCAGTGTTAACTTTGTCATTTAAGTCAGGAACCCACAAATCTCTCGGAATTGAAACCAAAGTAACTTTATTTTTCCCTGGATCTATACTTGCAAAAATTATGGTGTCTGTTAAGTTTGGCCCGTCATGCCCTTGTCCGCCAATTCCTAAAAGAAGAATATTGATACGATCATCCGAGTGCCTAAGACTAATATCTCTATTAAATGTGAGCTGAAACAAAAAAGGGAAAAGCCCAGTTTTTATAAATCCCAGCCAGACAATTAAAACTGCGACAATTAGTAAACCGAGGATTCCTTTTTTATGAGTTCTCCAATATTTTCGAAAATTCATCGGCTGAAAGTGAAGCTCCACCAACCAAGACTCCATCTATATTTTGGGCTCCAGTAAAGCTTTTAACATTTTCTCCTGTAACGCTTCCCCCATACAAAACTTTGACCGGCATTTTTGTTTTTATTTCATTTGCAATTTTATCCGCATCCTCCGGAGTATCTGGCGTACCTGTTCCTATTGCAAATGTCGGTTCGTAAGCAACAATAGAAATTCCAGGATACAATTTATTATTCTCACTTTGAACACAAAGGATTGGAATTAGTCCGTAATCTATCGCAATTCTTACTTTTTCCTCAATTATGCTCTCGTCTTCAAAGGCTCTTCTCTCAGAATGGCCAATTAAGACATACGCAACTAACTCTTTTAATTGAGATCCGTTCACCTCACCGGTATGTTCTCCCTGGGGAAATCGGGAGATGTCCTGCGCGCCAATCTTCAGCTCAAGTTTATTCTCATCCACAAAATTTTTGAACAAATTAAGGTGAACGAAAGAGGGACAAACTACTATTTGTTTTTCTTCTGGAAATTTTTTCTCGCTTATCTCTTTTATCCAATCTTTTGCCTCGGAAAGCGTCTTATTTGACTTAAAGTTAGCGACAATTAAAAGCGACTTCATGTGGTATTATTGTACAGTATGAAAACGGCCCTTCTCAAGGACTTAAACGAGGAGCAAAAAGAAGCCGTTCTTGCAACGGAAGGTCCAATGATTATTTTAGCGGGTGCAGGCAGTGGTAAAACGAGAGTTTTAACTTATAAAGTGATTTATCTCATCAAAGAAAAGGGCGTATCTCCTCATAATATTTTAATGGTTACCTTTACCAATAAAGCTGCACAGGAAATGAAAGAAAGAGTCAGAAGGGAAACCAGCGAGAATGTTACTATCTCAACTTTCCACTCTTTATGTTCTAAAATTCTCAGGATCGACGGGAAGTTACTTGGGATTCCTACCAATTTTATTATTTATGACAGCCAGGACCAGATAGAGGCAATAAAAGAAGCGTACAAAAATTTAGGAATTTCTGCTAAAGAATATAAACCATCATCAATCCTTGCAACTATATCCCAGGCTAAAAACGAACTCCTTGAGCCGGAGAGATATAAAACCATGGCAAGGGGTAATTTTCAGGAGGTCGCCGCTTCCGTTTATCCAATTTATCAAAAAATTCTTAAGGAAAATAACGCCTTAGATTTTGATGATTTAATTCTAAAGACTGTTGAGCTTTTGAGAAGTCAAAAAGACATTCTTATGAAATATCAAAATAAATTTAAATATATTTTGGTCGATGAATATCAAGATACAAACCACGCCCAATATGCTTTGACTAAACTGCTCGCCGGCCTTAATCAAAACATCACAGTCGTTGGTGACTTTTCTCAAAGTATCTATAGTTTTAGAGGAGCGGATTTTTTAAATCTTAGGAAATTCAAAGATGATTTTAAAAATGTAAGGACTTTTAAACTTTCTCAAAATTACAGATCGACCCAGAAAATCCTCGACGCTGCATCTTCCGTAATTTCTAAAAATACCTCACATCCGGTTTTAGCTCTTTGGACGGAAAAAGAAAAAGGAGAGAACATAATCCTATACGAAGCAAGAAACGAGCATAATGAGGCAGAATTTATAATAAATGAGGTCATGAATATAAAATATGAAAATAAAAATCTTAAATTCTCCGATTTTGCCGTTCTTTACCGAACTAACGCTCAGTCCCGGGCAATTGAAGAGGTCTTCCTGCACCAAGGGGTTCCATACATGTTAATTGGCGGAACTAGATTCTATGAAAGGAAGGAAATAAAAGATATTCTTGCTTATCTTAGATTTCTGGTTAATTCAAAAGACGGAATTTCAAGGAAGAGAATAGAAAAACTCGGAAAGGCTAGATTTGAAAAATTTGAAGAATTCGCAAAAGACTTCGATTCAAAAAAGGAAACGATAAAAACAATGGATTCTCTTCTTCGAAAAGTAGAATACCTTTCACTATTTGATGAAAAAGACGAAGAAGACAGAGGAAGGCTTGAAAATATAAAGGAGTTAAGATCTGTTGCAATCGAATTCCCGGATATTTCGCAGTTTCTTGAAAATGTTTCTTTAGTCGAACAAGAATACCTGCCTGATAAACCTAAGGGTGATGAAAAAAAGGATGCCGTCAATCTTATGACTTTCCATGCTGCTAAAGGATTGGAATTCCCCATAGTTTTTATGATAGGGATGGAGGAAGGATTATTCCCACATTCAAGATCTCTCCTGGATCGAAACGAACTTGAGGAAGAAAGAAGACTTTGCTATGTTGGGATAACTAGAGCCGAAAAAAAACTTTACTTAAGTTTTGCAAGGCGAAGACTTTTCTTCGGACAACAAACGAGCAATGTTGTTTCAAGGTTTATTTTGGAACTACCCAAAGACGTTCTTTCGGAAAATCTTTTGGAAACAAAGGAATATTTAGATTTTCTTTAAAATGCATCCTTTACAATCACCAGAATGGGCAGCGTTCAGAAAAAAAACCGGAACTAAAGTTATTGAGACAAAGAATTTTCGACTCACAATCCATAAAATTCCTCGATTAAATTTGAGTATTGGATATTTTCCAAAAGGCGAAATGCCCGATGAAAAAATACTTAGCGAACTAAGGGAAATCGGCAAAAGAGAAAATTGTATTTTTATTCAGCTTGAACCCAATGTCGTTCAAAATGAACGAGACGAACAGCAGCTTTTGAACTTTGGATTAAAAAAAGCGGCACATCCCTTATTTACGAAGTACACATTTATCCTCGATCTAACAAAAAGTGAAGATGAACTTCTAAAAGGTATGCATCCTAAAACAAGATACAATATTAAAATTGCAAAGAAACATAACGTAGAGATAGTTGAGGATGACTCCGATAGAGCTTTCGAAGAATACCTTAAATTAACAAAAGAGACGACTAAACGGCAAAAATTCTATGCCCACACCGAAAATTATCACAGGCTTATGTGGGAAACCTTAAAAGGAAAAATCGCTCATCTTTTCTTAGCAAGACATAAAGGAAAAATATTAGCTGCTTGGATTGTTTTTGCATTTGATGGAATCCTTTACTATCCTTATGGTTCATCTTCAAGCGAACACAGAGAAACAATGGCGAGCAATCTTTTGATGTGGGAAGTAATTCTATGGGGTAAAAAACAAGGTCTTAAAAAATTTGATATGTGGGGAGCAATGGGACCAAATCCTGATTCAAACGACCCATGGTTTGGATTTCATAGATTCAAACAAGGATATGGACCAAAGCATATTGAATTTATCGGAAGTTATGACTTAGTAATAAGACCATTGTGGTACGAACTTTACAAGCTCGCAGATAAAATCCGGTGGCTATTATTACGAAATGTGGTATAAATAAATATTCCTATCTCCTCTAATAATTTTTGTTTTCGGCAACTCCATCTCGTATTTTATGCTTACTATCCTCGTTCCTCCCTCAAGGTTTTTTAAAAATTTTGGTTTTAGTTTTTTTAAAGCGTTTGGAACTAAGTAGACGAAAACTACGGTAGCATCAGAAATGTTTGAATTTAAAAAATTTTCTTTTCTTAATTCAACTCTTTTGGATAAACCATTAAACTTTACTAAAAGTTTTGAAAAATAAAATCTTAAGGGATCAATTTCCACACCGACTCCCCTTGCTCCAAATTTTTTTGCCGCAATTATAAGTGTTCTTCCGTCGCCCGATCCCAAATCATAGACTACATCCGAACTCTTAACGCCAGCGAGTTTTAGAGCTTTTATGATATTCTCATCCGATGTTCTCCACCAAGGCGCCCAGGGAGAATCAGGCGGCCAAATCATCGAAAGAAAAATAAGGAGAAACAGGACAATCAAGAGTAACGACAAGTTCAAAATCACAATGTATGAATTACTTTTCCTATTATATCCTTTTTACCAATCCAACCGATTCTTAAACTATCGGCGATATTGTCACCTTCGACAAGAAATTGATTCCCCTTAGTTTTAATGACTCTCTTTATTAAAACCTTATTCAAATATTTAAATGCAACCATATCCTTAATCTTTGGTTTTGAAAAAACGTAAGGAAGCGAACTTACCAAAACTTCCGAACCTTCTCTTAATTTTGGCTGCATGCTGTGGCCGAGGATTTTAAATTTGCCGAGAATCACTTGTATAAAACTATTTCTCGTTCTGTAGGATAAACCGTTTTTACACGAACCGGTTCAACACCCTTTGTTTTGAAGAAAATTTCTGCGATTTCCTGAGTTCCAGAAAGAGCCGCTTCCGCCGCCTCCATATCAATACCTTGTCTTGCCTTGATTGAATTTTTAACTGTTGCCTCCAAAAGTTTCATTAAATTGGGATGGGCTTTGTAGTGCTCTTCCTTAAAATAGTCGTTTTGCAACGTACCTAGTTCGTCTTCTAATATTTCTCCATGTTTTTCTTTGACATGCGTCATTCTTGCGATATCGTGTTCTGCCTTTGTCTCATCTTTTCTTTCAATTTTGGAGAGCAACTCGGTCATTCGAATAATTGTATGTGCTGCTTGCTGTGCCCTAAACGGATCGTAAATTCCGCACGGAATATCGCAGTGGGCATAGGCTATTTTTAGCGGAAGAAACTTAAATATATTCATAATACATTTATACCACATTCATAAACAAAGCTTGCGACCTTCGATCTAAGGCCTGTATAAATTTTGGTCGTTGAAGCCTAAGCTTTTTGAATTGTATACTGACCAAGTAATAAACAGGTAAGAACTTCGTAAAAGCATGCAAACAAAAACTCCAAGAAAAATATTAGATCACCAGACCGCAAAGCGCAAGCTTTACAACGAGAACCTTTTTCTTCTTGAGATTAGCCAAAAACTAGATGAAACCGGAATCAGAATGAAGCTTTTTACAAACCATTTGAATACTACGAGTCTTCCCCACACTCATTCCATGCTAAAAACAGTCCTTCCGAGTGTCCTGGGGTCAAAATGCTTTAACGAGAAAAATCTCAGTTTCACGGAGGAAGTAAAAGCAACCGAAATTGGCCACCTTTTCGAACACATACTCTTGGAATACCTAACCAAGTTGAAAAAATTCTACCAAGGAAAAAGTGTGTCTTTTTCAGGCACAACGTCTTGGGACTGGACCAAGGACAAACACGGAGTATTTAATATAGTGGTATCCGCAGGCACAAAAGATGCCAAAATTTTTGAGGAGGCTCTGAGCTTAGCCACTCAACTTCTCAACAGAATAATTAGAGCACACGTTGAAAAGACAAACTAGCTACTCATCAAGCTGACTAACATAATCCGTGTCTTCTTCGATTAAATTTTTAGTATCCTTGCGAAACAGCTTTTAAAGAAACGCCCCTTCTTACTTGACATTAGCTTCAAATCCACTAGTATTTTATATATAGCCCTGCCTATGATTGAGCAACTCGAAAGAGGGGTCAGTCGAGAACAAGAACCTCCCATGGGGAGGGAACTCTTGATAGTAGGCCACACTTATCAGCCTCCTCGGGAAACACTTCTTCCTCTTAGCAATTCCCGTCTAGAAGTTCTACCCTGGGTAAACGAACAAATTGCCAGAGAATCGCACAAACCAATATTTATGGAAAGGAAACTTCCCGACGGAACAACAGAGCAAGGATTACCAGAGGGAGGAATTTTTTCATTTTATGCGACTCTTCGAGATTGGTTCAAAGCTCACGATCCTGAAAGTTTCAGAAAAATAAAGGACAACATTCAATCTCTGCCGGATAAAGAATATAGAATTTTAGGAGACCCTTATGTACACGCAATCCTGCCCCTTTTAAACGAATCGGATCAAGATCTCCTTATAAAGATTGGGATTAAAGCGTTTGAAGATGACTTTGGATTTAAGCCAAAGGGAATATGGCTACCAGAAACCGCGGTGAGCTCCTCTACCTTAAGGGCTCTGGTAAAAAATGGGTATGAATTTGTCATTCTGAGAGAAGACCAATTAGAAAATTCACATAATGATCCTATGTTTGTTCAGGTTGAGGAAGAAGGGGGACAAAAATTAGGAGAGATTGCGATCGTTCATTTCGCTCATCAAACTAGTGACTCTGTTTCCTTTAAAGACGACTTTACGACTAATGCCGATATCTTCTTAGAGCGAGTAAAACAAACAGACCCAGACAGAAAAACAATTTCCGTTGCAACAGATACGGAGTTTTATGGTCACCACAAAAAGGGAAGGGTCGAATTTCTAGATCATTTGACAAGACAAGGTACCTTGCGAGCTCACGGATTTTCTCTTTTTAACGTCAAAGAGAAACTTCAAGATCCAAATCGCCAATATACCACTATAAGGGAAGCAACGAGTTGGAGCTGCGAACATGCACTCGGTAGATGGACAGGAGAATGTGATTGCGGAGGTGAACCACACCTTTCCGATACCAGGAAACTGGAAAAAAAGAGACTTCTGAATTTACTTACGGGTTATGGTCAGAGAGTGGATGACCAACTTAGGGATCTAAATCCAAATTGGGATGAGAATTTTATCCCGTTCTTTCTAGCAATTAGGGAGGCAATGTTTGGGAAAGGTGTCCTAAAAGGAAATGAAGATCCCCTTTTTCTTGCAAAAGCTAGCCATCTTGTTGGCATGACAAGCTGCGGATGGTTTTTCCCCTTAGACGAGGCAACCAATGAGATACCAAAGAAAATGGCTCAAGAGATACAAAGACTTCTTCCTCAGATAAATGAGTCGCCTCTCCCCAGGGCTGCTTAATAAGCTCAGCAGATGGTGGTCCTCACCACCTGTTTTTTTCGGTAGGTTGGAATTGTCCCTTAGGCATATTGATGCCTTACCTCCATATAACCAAGCTATTCCTTAGTATTAATAATATATCCAACAACTTGAAAGATTACTGCAAGAATTTTCTTGACACGAAAAGCTAATTTGAATATACTCTCGACCTATGTCACCGGAAAGAAAGACAGGAGAGCAAAAACCATTTAACCTTGAGGAATCATTCGATTCAGCAATAGGAGGAATTAAAGATGAGCTGCAAAGAGCTCACGCCACGAATCTAATCATAGTTCAATCTGACGATAGAGCTATGGATATAACTAGAACCGGGACACTTAGGCGCAAAATTGGCAATTCTATTATTGTTCCTATAATAAACACGGCAAGAACTTATGTAGGAAATTACTATATGATAAAACATCCAGAGAAAGCGTATAAAAAAAGACAGTCTACATTGAAATCTACGTTGGAAGTTCTTTTGAATACTTCAATCCAAACATACGACAACGAAGACATACAAAGAGAGGCAATTGACGCTCTAAATGATGCTTGGAAAAAAGCGAAAAAACTTCCTACCTCGCGGGGATAGTTGGAAGAATAATTAAAAGAAAGATTGCAATCCACAAAGCTCCTCCCAATCCTGCAGTTAAAAGCATTACTAGAATCGGCAGACAACCCATCTGTCTTAAAGGTTCTTCGGCCATATCTGAAGTTTTTGCTATGGGCAGGAGAAATTGACAAGAAGAATGTAATAAATTAGAAAGACTTTGTCAACTCACTTTGCATTAAAGATTTCGATCTCTTCTTTTTCGGGGATTTCCCCTTGTTCTTCTCCGTATTGAATTCCTACTTCCTCTGCAAAAGGCCTGTCGGAGTGAGATTTTCGAAGAGGGATTTCTTTTAGGAAGAAAGCAAGAACAAATGCCAGAACAAGCAAAAAAGTCGAAATAAAGAAGACGTGTCCAATAGAATCGGCCAGCGCTCCTTTTATTTTTATCGTGAAGTCTGTGAATCCCTGTAACGCTTGGGATTGTATAAAAGGAGGCAAAGCGGAAATCATTTTTTGCACTTGGTCTTTTCCTGGCCCTGACATTAAGCCTTGTAATTTATTCGCATCAATATTGTGAACATTAAAGTTAGGATTAATTCTGGAAAGGTTTTGTATAAAAGGGTCCGAAGCTAAATCGGATATTTTATTTGCTAGACCATTATTAAGAATGCTTCCCATTACCGCTACTCCAACAGTTCCTCCTAGACTTCTAAAAAGCTGTGTCGATGATGTTACAACCCCGAGTTTTGAATATTCGAATGAATTCTGGACTGCAATGGTAAATATTGGCATTGTTAGTCCAAGACCTAGACCAACCGTAATCATTCTTAAAACTAATTCTGTTTCGGTAGTTTGCGCAGTCATTGTAGAAAGTAGATAGATACCGGCTGTTACGATTCCTAATCCAATAATCGCCATAAATTTATACCTGCCGGTTCTTGATATCAATTGGCCTGAGGCAATGCTTCCGACAATAAGGGCAAGAGTCATTGGAGTAAGGATGACTCCAGAGTTTGTCGCCGAAACACCTATAACATTTTGCGCAAAAAGAGGAATGTACAAAATTGTTCCAAACATTCCTAAACCTGTTAGAAATATTATTATTACCGAAATTAAGAAAATGTTATTTCTAAAAAGCGATAAAGGAAGTATTGGCTCTTTTGCTTTTCCTTCGATAAAAATGAAGGCGGAAATGAAAACGATCGAAAGAATAAAAAGAGAGATCTCCTGAATCGATTTCCAAGCGTATTGATTACCTCCCCAAACGAGCGCTAGAAGAAAAGGGACAAGCCCCAAGACAAGAGTTACCGCACCGGAGTAGTCAATTGACCTCTCTTTTGGATCTATGTGGTGTTTTATATGCGGCATTAAAAAGTAAATTACTATTAAAGCCAAAATCCCAATCGGAATATTTATATAAAAATTCCATCTCCATGAAACGTGGTCTGTTAAATACCCTCCAAGAGTTGGTCCTATAACAGAGGCCAAACCGAAAACTCCTCCAAAAATCCCCTGCCATTTTCCTCGTTGTGCAGGCGGAAAAAGATCTGCAATTATAGTGAATGCATTTGCAAAAAGTGCTCCTCCCCCTATTCCCTGAAATCCTCGGAAAAGAATAAGCTGGGTCATATTTTGAGAAAGTCCGGAAAGAGCCGAACCCAGCATGAAAACTACAATAGCTCCCAGGAAAAACCATTTTCTTCCGTAGATGTCCGAAAGTTTTCCGTAAATTGGAACCGTTATGGTAGAGGTAAGCATGTAAGCTGTAAAAACCCAGCTTAGGTGTTCAAGGCCTTTGAGTTCCTGAACAATTTTTGGCATTGCAGTCGCAACAATTGTCTGGTCCAAAGCAGCCAAAAGAAGTCCGAGCATTACTCCGACCATTACCAGAACTTTTTGTGAATTAGAAATCTGCGAAAGCATGAATTATTATTCTAACAGAAATTTGAAGAGCTATCGAGAAGCCTTATGCGCTTTTTTGACCAAAAGTTTCCTTTCCCCAAGCTAGACCGTCTTCCACGATTTTTGCGTCATCGAATGCTTCGTATGAATTATACAGATCCTCTTTGCTTTTTAACAATTTTCCATTTAGTTTACTTACAGCGTCAAAACGAACCGGATAGTAACTATCTGGAACATCTCTTAAAACAACCGGTACGGGCTCACCTCTAAAGGCCTTAATCTTAACTTGTGAATCTAACTTCCGGCTTCCGATGTGTTCTCCATGAGATCTCGTTTCTGTGAGGACCATTTTTACATTTTAGTTGAGTAGATCAAAGTGTGTCAAGCTTGAACCTATTTGGAAATTTCTTAAACTAGCTAAAAGCCAATGGCTTCTCTAACAAAGATTAAAGTGATCCTTCCTGGTTTTATTTCTTTTTGAACAATCAATACTTTTGAAACGTTGCTTGGAACTCCGTATACTTTTTTTAACCTCTCACTTTCCAACGGAAGAACGTGTTCGTAAAGTCTTTTCCATGCTTCATCCAAATCCTTAACTATTTTCTGCGCTCCAACTACCCAGATAACGTGATCAGATCCATAAACGTAGGCTGGAAGCTGGGATCCGGTATTTGAAGCTATCAGGACTTTGCCATCTTGTGTAACTGCGTGGACACTTCCCATCACCCACTCAGGGGCAGCTCCCAATCGCTGCATTTCCCTTCCTTGAGTGTCCCTTTTCATTGAATTTAATTTATTTCTCACCGAATCATAATTTCCGGATTCATTAATTTCGGGAAGAACTCCAATTGTCTCCAAGGTTCTTGAAGTCATTGTCATAACCTCTGCTCCCTTTGGCAAAATTTCAAGAACTTTATTTTTGGCTTCTTCGCTATTTTCTACAACAATCGCGTCCATTCCGTTTTCCCCAAGAGAATGGACGGTTTTTTCCAAAACCTCGTCGCTTGGAATCTTAGCCCATTTATCTTTGTCTGAAATTGTACTCGATCTTTTCATAGATTTTATACTATCGGTTTTTCTTTCGGCGTTAAACCGAGGCTTTGTAGCCAGTTTTCTTTATCTGTGCAAGAATTTGCTCAATCTTGACTTCTTTTTCTTCAAATTCAACCTCAGTTTCTTGTTTTGCGTAGTTTGTTTTTGAACTTTTTACACCTTTGAGACAGTCTTCTAAATCTCCGTCAATATTCATTGCGCAGCTTGTACAGTGCATACCACCTATTTTAAATTTCTTTTTTATCATATAACGTTTATCACCCCCCGATACATCCCCATACTGCACATAAATGCTAATTGGCCGGGCTGGTTTGGAGCGGTAAAGGCAACAGTGTCAGAATTTCCCATCGGAACTATTTTTTGAATTCCTAAGCTTGGAATTGTAAATGCCTGTATGCACCCTGCGCCTCCCGTATTTGTTAAATGCAAAGTAACTTGAGATCCTGCTTTGACTGTAATAATATTTGGGCTATAACCTGTTTGAGTAAGTGAAACTGTTGGCTCATTTGTTGCTGGCTGGCCAGATACTGAAGAAGAATTACCAAAAATTATACTTCCTAAGTTAAAATTGATTCCCGTTAAAGCAAGTGCGTTATTAAGATTAAAAATCGCAAGCAGTATGATTGCGAATGCCGCAAATCTCATAAACTGCTGATGAAGACTGTCTCCAAGCCTCGTTGTCATGTATCCCAGAATAAAAAATAGAGGTGAAGTTCCCAAGATAAATGCAAAAAGAATTGAAGCTCCTGTTAACGGATTGCCCGATGCAATCGCAAGAGCCATCATAGCTTGAGTAGTTCCGCATGGGATGAATACTGTGAATGCACCTAAAAGAGCCGGTGCAAAGATATTTTTACTTTTTGACTGATTACGAACAAGTCTTGTCAGAAATCGGGGAGGCTGGATAACAAAATAACGGAAAATTGGATGCACTTCTAGAATATTTAGAGCGGTCCCCACCATAAAAATTACCACGGCAAATTGAAGAATTGTTCTTACAGAAAGGGAGAGTTGAAACGCTGAACCTAAAAGTCCCAAGAGAAAACCAATAACAGTGTACGCTACAAGTTTTGCAACAATAAACGCAACAATCGGAAATATTGCGCCGTTTTTTGCATCCTCTTTCAATCTTTCTTCCTCACGCTGAGCGATTGTTGCTGCAAGAAGGCCTCCCTGAACAGCCATGCAGGTTAATCCTCCTACAAAAAGTCCTGTAAGAAATATTGTCCAAAGATTTGACGAATTAGTTATTTGAGGAGCCAAAGCAAAGATGTTTGATATAAACCTTAAGTCGATTAAAAGAAGAAATATTAATATTGCCAGTGATCCTAATAGAGCATATTTGAGAAGCTTTTGGGTCTGATTTTCATTCATATATTCATTATAAACAATTTATATTAAATTTTATATTTTCTTAACAATAGCGAATTTGAGACGACAGAAATTGAGCTTGTTGCCATCGCGACCGAGGCAAATATCGGATTTAATAATATATGGAAGAAGGGATATAAAATACCCATCGCAACGGGAATTAAAATAACATTGTAGCCAAAAGCCCAGAATAAGTTTAATCGGATAGTTCTCATAGTTTTTTTTGATAGCTCGATTGCCGACAGCACGGAACTTAAATCCTTGTTTATTAAAGTAATATCTCCGGCTTCTATTGCCACATCTGTTCCTGTCCCCATCGCGATACCTATATCTGCGGCTGCTAAAGCTGGTGCGTCATTTATTCCGTCTCCGACCATAGCAACAACTTTTCCCTCTGCTTGAAGTTTTTTTATTTCTTTCTCTTTTTGGTCTGGTAAAATATCTGCCAGAACACTTTTAATTCCTGCTTGTTGGGCTATAGCCTTAGCGGTTCTTTGGTTATCACCCGTAATCATAACAACTTGTATTCCTCTCTTTTGTAAAGCTTCAACCGCGCCTCTTGCTGTTTCCTTTACTGTATCTGCCACTGCAATAAGGCCAGATAATTTTCTATCGATTGCAAGCATCATGATAGTTTTGCCCTCATTCTCTAGCCTTTCTAGTTGCTCAAGATAAAAACCAAACGATATGCTTTCTCGATCCATAAACCTTCTATTACCTAAGAAAACTTGCCTTTTATCAACTATTCCTTCAACCCCGTGTCCTGCGATTGCTTTAAATTTTGTAACGGGCTGTAACTTAACTTTTTGTTCTTCTGCTTCTCTCATAATTGCTTCAGCAAGTGAATGCTCGGAACCTTTCTCAACAGATGCAGCAAATTTTAAAACTTCATTTTTGCTCAATCTACTAATTGGTATTACATCTGTTACTTCTGGTTTTCCCCGAGTTAAGGTGCCTGTTTTATCAAAAACAACAGTATTTATTTTGTGAGCAATCTCCAGGCTTTCCGCGTCTTTAATTAAAATACCGTGTTCTGCACCTTTGCCGGTTCCAACCATAATAGCTGTAGGAGTAGCAAGGCCCATCGCGCAAGGACAGGCAATAATAAGAACCGCCACAGTGTTTAGCATGGCAAATAGAAAAGCTGTGGTAGTACCAAAATCATACCAAACAACAAAAGTCAAAAGAGCCAGCATAATGACAACAGGAACAAAATATGAAGAGATCAGATCGGCAATTCTTTGTATTGGCGCTTTACTTCCTTGAGCTTCTTGCACAAGTTTTATAATTTGCGAAAGCACAGTTCCTTGTCCAACCTTATTGGCTTTATAAGTAAAAGTGCCAGTCTTATTTATTGTCGCGCCAACAACACTATCCCCTTTGGTTTTATCTACGGGGATACTCTCGCCAGTTAGCATTGATTCATCAATGGATGATTCACCTTCGACGATAATTCCGTCCACTGGAATTTTTTCACCAGGCCTAACTCTGATAATATCTCCAATTTGTACTTGATCTATAGGAATATCTATTTCTTTTCCGTCTCGTAATAATCTCGCTGTTTTAGCTTGTAGTCCTATTAATTTTTTTATAGCTTCAGAAGTACCTGCTTTTGCTTTGGCTTCAAAGTAGCGGCCTAAAAGAATTAAGCCAATAATAATGCTTGATGTGTCAAAATATGGAGTAGGTGTAATTCCAATACTCTGAACAACATGAGGGAAGATAGTGACAACTGAGGAATAACCAAAAGCGACAGTTGTCCCTAATGCAACTAAAGTGTCCATGTTGGCGGTTCTGTGTCTTAGTGCCGGAATTGTCGCTTTGTAAAAAGTCAGTCCTGCCCAGAATTGAACCGGTATCGCCAGTAGAAGTTGCAACCAAGAGTTAGTTAAAAAAGAAGGAGCGAAATTCATTAAACCGGGGAAGCTCCCTAGAAGAATTAATCCTCCCAAGACCAGACTGACTATGACTTTATTTCTTAAATCTCTTAATTCTTTTTGTTTCTCTTTTTTTTCCTCATCTTCAGATTTCTTCTCCTCATTGAGCATAGCTTTGTATCCAACGTTTTCAACAGCTGTTTGGATTTGTTGATCGCTGACCTTGTCCGGATCATAAGTTACAGTTGCTTGATCGGTTGCAAGGTTAACGTTCGCTTGTGCAATTCCTTCTGTTTTTGAAAGGGCGCGTTCGATTAACCTAACGCATGAGGCGCAGTGCATTCCCTGTATTGAAAATGTTTTTTTAGACTCAGCCATATTTAGTTCACTACGACTTTGCCATGATACATATTCATTCCGCAGGTAAACCTAAATTCACCAGCTTTTTCCGGGGTAATCTCAACAGTAACTTTTTGATTTAAGGGCAAATGTTTTCTAATCTTAAAATCACCCACTACTACTTCCTCTAAACAATCAGTCGGGTCTTTTCTTATAAAGTTGAGCTTTGTAGTCTTTCCTTTAGGAACAGAGATTACTTCGGGACTATACCCTCCGTCAACCACGATGTCTATAGAGTCTTTTGCCCCGACTGCCTTTTCATTCTTCATAAGGAAAAACCAATAAGTAAAGGCAATCCCTGCTAAACCGAGAACAGAAATAATAATTTTATCCATACTTTGTTATTCTTTCCTTTTTGAACTTTTCAAAACATCCGGAACCGCAGAAGAAATAATCTTTATATGCGAAGCTCGCTGTTTTAGGACTCAATCTCATTTTGCAAACCGGATCGGATGTTAGTGGGACCAACTCGAGCATATTTTTTGAGATAACGTCAGAAACTATATCTTTATTTTTTTCGATTAAAACTTCTCTAAAAAGATCGGAGGCTTTTACGAAGTTTTTATGTGCAATGCTGTAATAAATTTGTTTTCCCAATCTTTTTGTTTTAACAACTCCGGCAGCTCTTAAAATTTGCAGATGTTGGCTTAAGTTTCCTTGTGGAAGGTCTAGCATTTCCTGTATATCCGAAACTGGCAATTCTCGCTCCCTTAAAAGTTGTATTATTTCCAGTCTTTTTGGGTGCGAAAGGGACTTTAGAAGTTTTGAGTGAAGCTGAAATACTTCGTAATACATATTCGATAATTCGAATATATTAGCTATAAGCAAATTTGTCAAGAGTTAATAAATTATTTAAGCAGTGATTTTCCGAAGACGGCTATCCCAACAATTTCTATAACCAGCATTAGAAGATTAAGTCCTTCTGTAGACGGACCTGTCCAACCTGCGGCAAAATAGAAGTTGAAATTGAGAATTGCTCCTCCGATTAATCCCAGAACCAAAATGACCTGAGCGGCTCTTCCCTTCCCTTTGTTTAAAAATAAATAAAGCGATCCCACTGTCATAGCAATTCCACTCAATAGCTCTCCCCACATTATTAAATTTCCAAGAATCGTCGAATTTGGGATCGCCCACGAGTCGAGAAAGTTTTTATACCAATCATTAGGATTCTTATTCGCAAAGGACCTTAATGTTGCGCTGAGTCCTCCGACAAACTTCCCTCCTGCTATTTTTCCGTAGCTACTCCTTAGGAACTGAAGACCAAAGGCAACAAAAATCCATAAAATCCCATTGTAATATCTGTTCATTCTTACCTAGTTTAGGCACCGACTAAATGAAAATGCAAGTTCATAAGGTTTTACTCATCACAAAACAGGTGGTAGAATCGTTATACATTAATGGACGCTAAGAAATTAATAGAGCTAGCAAAGACCGGAGATAAAGAAGCATTTGGAAAACTCTATGAAGTTTATTACGTACCAGTCTTTAGGTATATATATTTTCGAATAAGGAAAAAGGAAGATACCCAAGATCTGGCACAGACGGTTTTCTTAAAGGTTTACCAATCGATTGACAGATATAAGGACACCGGTAAAGATCCGTTAGCTTACTTTTTTACAATTGCCAGAAATACTATGATTGATTATTTGCGAAAAAGAAAAGAATTGAACCTTTATGATTTTGTTGAAATTGAAGCACAGGACAAGGATAGTCCTGAGGAAATAGCCGGAAAAACTGAAACCAAGGAAATTGTAGAAAGGGCTATACTTAACTTAAAGGACGATCAAAAAGAAGTTGTAATAATGAAATTTATGATTGGTCTGCCAAACGGCGATATCGCAAAACAATTGGGTAAATCCGAAGACGCAATAAGACAGATTCAACACAGAGCATTAGAAACATTAAGGAAAAAAATAAAGATATGAAAAAAATAGAAGATATATTGTTTTATACAGCAACAAGGGTCCAACCTCCCAAAGAGGGTTTGGAAAAGATAATTAATGAGTTACCTGTCACAAATCTCAATCGTCCTCGTTATAGTTATGTTATGGGATCAAGGTTTGTTTTGCCAATTGGAATCGCAATTCTAGTTTTACTAGTCTTTTTTTCTGCAAAAAATTCAAAAACGCAAACGGTCTTGGAACTTCCCGCCACGGTCACTAAGCAAAATGTTAACGATTCAATTAATAAAGTAGACGCATCTGTTTCCACCAGTATGGACGAAATGGACAAGGATTTAAATGAAATTGACCAGGATAATTCAAGCGTAAGTCAGGAAGATTCAAATGGGGAAATCGATCAAATAGAAAACGAGCAGGAAACACAGGACGGATCCAGTAACGAAGACAAGTAACATGAAAAAAAATAATTTATTGATTGCGGCAGTTTTAATAGCCTCATTAATCCAAACTACTCCTGTTTTTGCAGAGGGACCAAAAGACTTGATCAACGATATCCAAAAATTTGAAAAAAGGGCAACTATTGCGGCACAAAGACAAGAACAGAAAATTCAAAAACAAAACCAAAAACAGCAAAATAACTTGTCCGGAGCAAAAAAAAGAGCAGACCAGGCAATTAATAGGAGGATCTCCGAATTAAATAAATTGCTTCAAAGAATTCAAAACGACCAGAAACTCACATCCGATGATAAAGCAAATCTCTCTTCAGATATTCAATCCGCTATCAACGGCCTTACAACCTTAAAATCCAAGATCGACGCGGATACAGATTTAACCACACTCAAATCCGACGCAAAACAAATAGTATCCGGCTTTAAGGTTTTCGATGTTATCGTTCCAAAAACCAGACTCTTAATAATAATCGACAATCTCACGAGTGTTACAACAAAGATCGCAGGCTTTACGCCAAAAATTCAAGACCTAATAAACAACTTGAAGTCTGAAGGCAAAGATGTAACTCAGCTCCAAAGCTTATTAGATAATGTAAACAGTAGACTTACGGCCATAAACAACCAGTTATCTTCCGATAAAACATTAGTCCTGGGAATAACTGCGTCAACAACCGATCCAAAGTCTACATTTACACAGGTTAGAAAAGACTTGGCGGGAGTTAGAAAAAGTCTTGCTCAAGTAAGACATGACTTTGCCCAAATGAGAGATGCTTTCCACTTAGTAATAACCGGAGGAAATTCAGGAAACGGAGCCTCGGTATCGCCTACACCTTCGGAAAGTCCAACGCCAACTCCATCGTCTTCACCAACAGCTACCCCTACGCCGACAGCAAGTCCAACTATTTAAAGCGGCTAATTCTTTTCGTTTTTCCAAGGAGTCCTTAACTGAAAATAGTTTACGTCTGGAAATTTTATCACCTAAAATGTAAGAACTGTATATGAAAATTCTAGCGTCCTTCGGTTATAAGCAGAGCTTTCAACCTTCGGTTATAATTTCCTTATGAAAAGAAGAGCGAGAGAAATCTACTTTGCTTTTGGCGGTAAGTTAGTCGGAACGGAAGAGATGAAGAAATATGTCTGCGAGGTTGTCGCTTTGACGGAAGAAAAAGTGGTAAGGACCATAACTTCAAGTTGTTGGTTTTTTGGATCAATGGACGACGCGCTTGCTTTTACATTTACCGGCAATGATCTTAAAAATCAACATTTAATTTTTTTAAGCGACGAATTATTTATGCACGACGACAAACAGATCAGGTACACGATCGCCCACGAAATAGGACACGTTATTTTAAATCATAGAAATTCAATCATTGAAAACCAAAGCAGGTCGGAAATTTATAAACAAGAAAAGGAAGCCGACAAATTCGCAAGGAAATATATTGGGGATTAATTCTGAGGAAAGTATTTACTTTTTATGATTTTTTTCTTCTTCCTTTATTTTTTGCTCGGCTTTATTTCCTTGGCGTCTCTCTTCATCGAGCTTTGATCTTATTAGAGTTTTATCGAGCTGTTGATTAGCGGTATTCGATTTGTCCGGCATAATTACTTTTTATCTGCGGTGGCGTTTGAGGGCTTTTTCAGCCAACATCTTTCGCTTTATTTCAAGCCTTTTTTTGGTTTTATATGAACGGTGCTTCCTTCCTTTTCCAACTCCGGTATTTCTTTTTGCCATAACTTAATTATACACTATATTAAGATACTTCCATGTCGACTAAAACAATTGTTTGGATATGCGTTTTCTTATTTTCAATTATTGGAGGATATATTCCTGTGCTTTTGGGTGAATCGTTCCTCTCCTCGTGGTCGATTTTGGGGAATGGAATTGGCGGGCTTTTGGGAATCTGGATTGGAATCAAAATCGCTAGAGCAATAAACGGTTGAACTCTATTTCCTGCGGAAGAGAAGAAAGATATTTAAAAGCAAAAGAGAAACTAAACCAACGTAGGAAATTTTCTGGTAAATAGTTCCTTTAAATGCCTCATCGATTGCATTAAATGACATCCAAAGGATAAAAAGTATATTTCCTGAAACTGCAACAATTTTGAGGTAATTCAATGCTTAAGCGAGCTTTACGTTTTTTGCACTTTGTCCTTTTTCTCCATCAACAACATCAAAAGTTACTTTTGCTCCTTCTTGCAGTTCGTCAAATGTAACACCGACTAAGTCATTAGAGTGAAAAAAAAGATCTTTGGCTTCTCCTTCGCGGGAAATAAACCCAAATCCTCTGGTAGTCTTTGTTTTAACTGTTCCTTCCATATTATTTGATTGCCTCCTTTCTTAATTCTAGATTTCACCAAGATTATATAATTTTTCTAGAATTTAAGCTAGTTCCTTTTTATTTCATCCACATTGTTTTTTTAATCCACCAGACCAGAATTAATAAAACCCCTCCTAGAATCCAAGCACCGTAATCTGGAAGATTATACATTGCTCGTGCCCACTGAACTACGCCGTAGGCAATAGCAACTAGTCCCAACGTGAGAAGAAAATGCGCTCCACTATGTCGGTACATGTCTTTTTCAGCCATCAAGATCACCTCCTTAATTTAAGACTGATCCAAAAAGAGAAAAAAGTCAAATTTGGCGCAAATTGGTTTATGAGGGATTTCCTATTGACAATAATTAAACAAGTATGTAAGTTTTAATAGGCATGACAGAAAGGATCCACCCTTTTGTTCCGGAACATCTTGATTCAAACGAATCCCCAAGAAAAGTCGTCCACGAAACAGGAACTCTTCTCCCTATTTATTTTGGCGATTTATTTGATGGTGAGGATACACGTTACGCAATAAACTACTTCGGAGGCCCAACCTTAACTTTTATAAGCGATACAACAAGAGGATTCTTGCTTTCTCGAGATTTAATAAGAACACAGGTAAGAGAAAAGGGATTAGAAAGAATTATGGGTCGGAAAGAACTAATAACGGGAAGCAAAGAGACAGAATTTCCGCATGTAAAATCCCTTGAATCATATGGGTTAACTCTTGTAATTTTGTCCCAAATGGCCCATTGGACGCAACAACCTCGATATTTTTGGGGTCTTTCCCGGTCACTGTTAACTGTTCCCCATGACAGCATGGAAATGCTCGATAGGTTAGAGGAGCTCAGAGAATTTGTTACATTGACTGCAAGGCAGGAAGTTACTCCAAGAAATTTAGATCGGACAGATGATGCGACACAAAGATCGTTAGCATTTTTTCAGGTAGGAAAAGACCTTGCAGTAAAAATAAAAGAGCCTTCAACTCTGGAAGAGGAGATATCAAGAATATTAAGAGAAACCCCGATGAATTGAAGCTAAACGCAACTCCACTCGATGGAGATGTTAGAAACTTTTGCGTTGCCTATCAAGTATTGCTTTCACCGAAGGGCTTATTGGCTTATCCGTGCGATGAATACAGCCCAACCAGCAACACGGCCGGCGCATACCTTCCTTGAGTTCGCTAATCGTCCTTTTTATATGCTTTTTCCTCGTCTCGTCTTTCTTGACAAAAGTAACCCAGCATATCCATTCATTACGTGCAAGAGGCGTAAGATCCTCCCATATTGCTTGTGCTCTTTTATCGGAAGTGAGAGCTTTCCATAAATCCGCTGGAACTTTGTGCGCTACACCGCCTGAAATATCTTTAATCATAGAGTTATTTTCCGGTTCTTCCGTAGAGATAATATCCAATTAATATTAAACTGGTTGTAGTAAAACCGAGAATGTTTGCAAGCACAATTGGAAAGATTTTTAACTCAAGCCCATAGAGAATCCAAATAGTTGAACCAATTTCGATAATAAGGTAAGTCAGTGGCGCTATATCTTTTGCGCTTTTGGTTTTAAAGATTTTTATCACTTGCGGAAACCCTGAAAGGCCCAAAACAGTTCCCGAGATTGAAGCTAAAAAGGGTAATAAGGTCATTTCTTAAGTTCTTTAATAAAATAGAAGAAAATAAGGATTGAAGCTAAAAGGGTCAACCATTCTCGAAGCGTATGTTGTTCAAAAATATCGTGGAAACTTAACCAGTTAACAACTACTAAAAGAAGCACTATAACAACGCCCAATATTTTATTAACTTGCATAGTTTTATTATGCCTCCACCCGATGGAGGAAGTTAGAAATTATTTTATCATTTTCCCCCAATGAATGTTATTCCAAATTCTCTCATGCATAAAGTAAAGTATGGTACTTGCAAAATTTGAAAAGAAAATAACAGTTAATGCAACATCAAAACGATGTGTAATAGTATATATTATAATTCCGTCAGAAACTAAAATAAGCAGACGAAAGGTAACAGCTTTAGTAATTGAGCGTTTAGTATTTTCAAAAAACTTACTTTTTCTATCCATTCTTATCTTTCGTAGACTAAAGCAGAATTATCAAAACCATTAACTTGAGAAGCGGTTTTTCCGGGGAAGATTTCCATTTCAAGTTTCCGTTGGCCGATCATTTGCATTAAAACAGTTCCTTCTACATTTCCACCCGCCCGGGTTCGTATATGTGGCACGTAAGCCCCCCCGTCCCAAATCTCGCCGGTGGTAGCCGAATAGTGCTCAATTCGTCCAAGCTGATACTTAACCAAACCGGTAGATGGATCAACTCCGGCCGGGTCAGGACTATTGCCGATTACCGCAAACTGTGCGGGTCGTCCCTGGTAGTCGCCAAATGAAATGTCCGTCCATGTCGGATCGTTGCCGTCCGGTACTATAGACAAATGGCCTTTCCAATAGTCGCTGCTCTGGCCATTGAAACCGCCGCCATAACCACCGGTGCCCTGCTTAAACCAGCTGCCAACTAATTTACCGTCGATATCGTAATCAATTTTTCCCCAGCGCGGTAAAGCATCGCGTAAATCTAGCGCCAGCAATTGGCTTTTGAGCGGTTCGGCAGTGTGGTCAAATAAATCTACAACGTGAGTTTTCCAGGATTCGGCATTGGTATATTGATCTGGATTAATAAAACCTATTAGAGTTGAGTTATCGTCTTCTACCCAAACATCTATGCCTTGAGCAGTCGGCAGACCGGTGTAGCCGATTAGCTCGCCGGCTTTAACGTCGTAAGCGGGGCTCTTGTTTTGATTATCATTCAGTTGACCGACCGCATCACCTAACCCACCGGCAAGCCTGACCATGTTGCTAAAACGTACCCGAAAAGTACAGGTGGCATCAACGCTCACGGCGTAATCGTCGTATGTGTTTGTCAATCCGGATGCGACATCGCCTCTGCGGACAGTCCTAGATACGCTAGTAATAATTCCATCAAACGGCGCATATACTGGCGCTTGGGTGGGAGGATTGGTCTTAGTACCTTTAATGTAAAAGTAACCGTGGTCAATTGGAGTGACATGACCTCCATTCTCTAGTCCGGTTGGCTGGATGTACAAAATATCCGAAATTGCTATTGGCGAAGCGGTGATAGTGGCGGGACCAGCACCTTTGCAGCCGCTATTGCTGGCGCGGTTACCAACAGATTTACTATTTTTATAGATCTGCCAACCGGCAAAACTAAAGGCAGAAATAACAATAGCAAGTATAAATACTATGCGCTTATTCATTAAGTTTATTGTATATGAATGTTAGAAATAATGCTTATAAATAGGCTGAAGCGGCTAAGGGCATTAATAAATGAACTCTCAGACATAAGCTGATTATGTTAGTTGGCTCCCGCCTGATGGAGGAAGTTAGAAATTATTTTCTGGCTTGAGAAGGGAGTGTTGGTTCGTACCAGATTTTTATTTCGCCAAATCTTGTTCTTAGCGGGTGTTGCATTACTAAGTTTATTTGTTCATGTGGAACTCTTTTTTGATATCCATCTTCAAAAACAGTAACATATTTATGTTCACCATCGTCTACAATACATACTACTCCTTTAGCATTCTGGTCATCTAGCACACTTATCGTGCTTCCATCTCTTAGGGTTCTTGTCCAATTAAATTCTCCTTCAATAAAGGGAATTTTGAATGTCGTTTGAGCCTTGATTGTCATAGTGGCGATTTTAACAAAGGAGCTAGATTAATGTCAAACTATAAGATAATTTGCTCGCTCTGGGCAATGTATTCAGAACCTATGAGTGGTTAAAACCCTATGAACCAATAGACATTCCTTCTCGTTATTTACAGCAGATTATTTATGCTTAATTTAAAATTAAACTTGTTCCCCTTCAAATTTTGAATAATTGAAACGTAGAATAACGTTTAAGCTATACCCCTACCTGCCTCTCGTAATACTCTAGAGAAACTCCTCACAAGGAGGTTAATCAAGGTCTTAGATTTGATGTTTTAATAGGGTTTAGCTAAAAAGGGAAAATATCTTTTACTTTAACTCCAAGAGCGTTTGCTAATTTACTAAGTGTTTTGAGCGTTGGGTTTCTTCTTGCACCTGTCTCTATAGAAATTATAGTTTTAGGATCAACGCTGGCTAATTCTGCTAGTTTTTCTTGCGTGAGGTTTTGAGATTTTCGTAATCTTTTTATTTTCTCTCCTAATCTTGTAGGCTTCGTAGACATATTGACAAGATTATGGAATATATGCCAGACTCTTAACAGGAAATATATTCCAGAAAATTTATCATTTAGCCTGAATTGATAGTATAAACTTGTTATGGAAGATTATTTACAATCTGAATGTGATAAATCCCCTATGGGGAGGAGTGAATAATATGAAGAAGGATCCAAAAGCTAAAAAGGGAATGAGGATGCGTTATAGGGCAATGTGGTGGTTCATTGGGATGTCAGCTGTACTTGAAGAGATACATAATTTTAATTTGAACCCTAACCAAACACTTCTAGTTATTTTAATTGATATTACAACCTATGTTATTTCATGGTTAATAGTTTTTACGATTGTTTATGCTGTATATGATTTTGTTATGAAGCTACTTAATCGTAATAAGACTATAAAAACTTAAATAAATTTATTCGTAACATACGATATGGATTATGATGGAAACATATGAATGATATAGATAAAAAGCGTAAGTTTAGTATTAAACGTTTACATATTCTTATAAAAAAATTTGTAATTATCCTGCCATTTATTATTTTATTAATAGGAGTAGGAAATGCTTTTTATTCTGGCTGGAAGGAAGAAAGTTATTATAATACGAAAGGCTATTTAGCTTGTGTCAACACGTATGATAGAAGAGTTCGTATGTACGGTTCCGATTCAATGGGAGAATTTGATAAGAAATTATTTGATTGTCCGCAATACAATGCAAATGGGAAAATTATATTTGTAACACATGCCCATTTTTGGGATCAGGTTTTTGTTGAGTTCCAATATGGTTTTATTAACTATATTTACTTTGCAATTGCTATACCCATTATTTATTTTGTCATGAAATTTATTGGTAAGCGATTATACCTTTATTTATTTCCTTCTAAGCAAATATAGAAATAGTTTAGTTATATGAAAAAGTTTGCAAAAGGAGCTTTAATTGGTTTGGGGATTTATATACTATCATTAGCTATTACTTACCTAGCAGGATTACCTATATTTTTAGGCTATGGTTGGGTTATAGGACTTGTATTAATAGGAGGAATAATATCCATAGTGATTTCCAAATAATGCACTTATAGAAATCGTTAATCGTAAGGACATTTATGAATTTACTAAACCCAAAATCTTCCAAAGACTATCCGAAAGCTATTTTGTTATATTTTATAATTTTTACTGTTGTATTTTTCCTTATCTCTTCTTGGGATGTTATAACTAACCTTTCGCCGGATGGTTTATATGTTCAGCGATATCCTTGTCTTCAAACTTCTTATGATGATACCGGTCATGTTACTTGTGCTGTTTTTGATAAGGAACATCCTTACAATTATTATCCGGCTGGATCATTATTAAAGTCTGATGCAATTTCCGATATTATATTTGCTGGAGTCATAGTATTTCCTGTTGGATGGTATCTTAGACGTAAGAAAATAATAGAAGAAATAAACGAGAATGAACCCTAGTCTCCAACACCCTAATAATTAAAAAATAAAGGTGAAACATGACACTTCTATAAAAATCTTTTTAAAAAAGGTAGGGGTACTGGGAGCTTTATTTCTACTTATCAGCCTCAAATTATTCTGCCACGTACATAAAATTTTCACTTAACAATAAACCTATAATAAAATTATTCTCTGCATTGTTAAACTGAGGTATAATGCGTCAATGCAAGATAGTAAGCTACCTAAAGACATCGAGCAATGGGACTATGAAACTGTACGTCGCTACCTGCTCAAAAATACAGCCGGATTTAAATTGCTTGTAAAACACCTTGTAAAAAAATACCAGCTAGAAGATACTTCCGAAAAAACTCTTCGTAGTAGTTTATATGCTCAGGGTAATTTATCCAAAGACATACTTACGCTTTGTAATAACTTTAGTGTTGATTTTGCTTTTATTGACAACGCATTCTCTCAATGTTTATTCGATAAATATATAGGAATTGAGCAAGAGTTACCTATATTTATCAGTTGGGGGAAGCAAATATTACCAGAAGGGTTTTATATTAAGATAAATAAATACACGTCCATAGATACAGTAAAAAATACCTACAAGGAAATACAAGATCACATAAGTTATCTAGGCTCAATTGCTAGATTTAAATTTAAAGCTAAGCAAAGAAACAAAAAACAAAAAGATATTGTAGCTAATTTAACTGCCTATTTATTAATTGAGCAAGATATATATTCCCAATCAAACGATTTGAAGAGCTTAAATGATAAAAGAATTAATAATTTAGTAGAGGGCGCCATCGGATTTGTAACCGAAGAGATATATGGTCAACTTTCAGATAAACAAGAAGAGAAAAAAATTAAACAAACAAAAGATTTATATTATAGCGTAATAGATTATTATTCTCTTCCAAGTCTTACATCCTGCCGAAAATTGCTCATAAGATACCTCTTATAAACTAAATACCCTTTTTCTAGCCACGTACAATATATCTACTCTTTCCATTTGGTTGTAAATAAAAATAAATTGGAAAGATATAAAGAAAATGACAAATATGAAACCAATAGGTGAAATTATTAAAAGTTTTCCTATTAACGTTAGTACCGTTAATAAATATAACTTAAATAACGGTATTAACGTTATTTCTTCTAATAAGAGTAAATACGCTTTGGATAGAAGTAAATTTACTCCTAATACTGAAGAAGCACAATTAGCAGAAGAGATAGCTTCTTTTCTAAATGATTTAGATAATTATGCTTTTTATTTCGGCGCTGTAAGAAAAAAGGGCTGTGAGAATATAGGAAGGCTTTTTCATGTTGTTAAAGCGGACATAGAAGAGAAATCGGATACAAAATACCCCGTTAGATCTCCCAAGAAATATTTTGTTTGGAAATATAGAAAGGATTTGTACTAAATGAATAAATCTAAAAAATCAAACATTATAAAAAATAATAAAAATTATTACATGAAGGTGCTCGAAAAAAGTAAAAAGGTAAGAATAGTAAGGACGCATTCATTAAGAAGATTTACCAACAGTTTACGCACGATAAATTGGGGGAATAACCCTTCTGTATATCTCCGGGTTAGTTATGGAAAGAAAGAATGCAACTTTGGATGTCTTTGTACTTTTTACAACGATGGATGGTATGAGAATGAAAAGGATCTACTTGCAGTATTTATTGCGTTCAATAGCGAAGACTGATTATGAAAATAATAACACCGGCAGATTTAAAAGCATTCCAAGAGGCAATTTATAAAGACTACAGCATAAAAATTGAAGATAAAAAGCTATATGAATCTGCATTTAGCCTACTTCAGTTTATTGAAGCATTAATAAAATTTGATAAGGAAAATAAGAAAAATTAAAAGAGGTTCGTAAATCATCCTAGCGAACCCATTGAATATGGAAAGACCCTCAATCACAATTAAACCAATGGAAGATGCAATCATCATAAATAGAATTAGCTCTCAACGGCAAGAGGAAGGCTATTCATTACCTCAACAATCTAAACTTAATCGTGAAGCGTCAGATAAGGATAATAGAAAAATTGTAAAAGAATTTTTCATAATTGAATCAGCAAGGGAAAATGAAAAAAGAGATGATTTTCGAGAAGCTGTAGACTACTTAAAGAAACATACAAATATAACATGTGTTTATATTGAGAAAACAGACAGATTAACTCGTAACTTAAAGGATGCAACTTTGGTGTATGATTTAATATACGAGTATGATAAGACATTTATTTTCTCTAGGGATAACTTCTCGTTACATAAAAATTCAAATTCTCATGCAAAGTTTCAATTTGATATAAAAGCTGTGCTTGCAAAAAATTACATAGATAATCTATCTGATGAGGTTAAAAAAGGGCAACGGGGCATGCTCGAGGACGGTAAATGGCCGGGTGGATCAGCACCAACAGGCTACAAAAAGGTTAATAAATTACTAGTCCCTGATGAAATTCAAGGAAATTTTATTGTAAAAACATTTGAACTATATTCTACGGGATCGCACTCTTTAAAATCTTTAAAAAGAGAGATGGACAAACAGGGTTTCAGATCTATAAACGGCAAGCCTTTATCTAAAAGCAATTATCACCATATATTAAACAACCCGATTTATTATGGTGCAATGCGTTGGAATGAACATTTATACGAAGGCGAGCATCAACCGCTAATTGATAAACAGCTTTTTGATAAAGTTCAGGATATGTTAAATCGCACCAAAAACAGAGAGTTAATACCTGTATATGCAAAGCACGATCTTACCTATCGTGGTTCGTTAAAATGTGGGGAATGTAGCTGTAAGATCACCGGAGATGAAAAAACTAAAACTAATAAGGGCAATGGAAAAGTCCACCGTTGGGTTTACTATCATTGCACTCATTACAAACCTTGCTCACAAAAAGGTTCAGTAAGAGAAGAGGAGATTGATAAACAAATAATAGAGATGTTTAGTAACTTACATTTAGGTTCTAACACAACGGAATGGCTTAAAAATAAATTGAAGGAAAGTCATAGCGACGAAATTACATTTAGGGGAAAAAATCTTAGTGTATTGAACAATAATCTTTCTCAAATAAGAGTGAGGCTAGATAATGTTTATGATGACAAATTAGACGGAGAGATAGACGAAGAAACATATCATAGAAAAAGAGAGCAGTTTCTAAATGAGCGAGCGGATACAGAAGAGCAGATTAAAAGACATACCGTAGCAGACGACAAATATGTTGATTTTGGTTGCTTAATACTCGATGTGGCAAATAAAGCATCTGAGATCTATAAGGTTAGAAAGCCGGAAGAAAAAAGGTATCTACTCAATTTAGTATTTTCGAACCTGTCTTTGGAGGATAAAAAACTTAAATTTAGCTTCAAAAGTATCTTTGAAGCAGTCTTACGGTACCAAAAAACCAAAGATTTGCTCCGCGACTTGGATTCGAACCAAGAACCATTCGCTTAACAGGCGAGTGCTCTACCGTTGAGCTATCGCGGAATGAACGAAGATTTTGAGCGAAACTCGCAATCTCACGTAGTGAGATTATACCCTACGATGAAACTCTTGTAAATTAGGTTCAATTAGGTCTTGCATTCCGGAATACTTCTCTATATAATCCCTTTTTCATGAAAGAATTTGCTCTACAAAAGACCGTTCCCGAAGGCTGCAGGGGATCCCGAAAAGCAAATAACGGGCCGGACGCATTGAGATCAATTCGTAGGCTTTATAAATTGGCGACTATGGCTCCGAAAAATGCCAACGAAAGCGCCGGAATTCAGCTTAGAACAATGACTCTTGAAGACGGAAGGCCAGCAAGAGTGTTTGTTCCGGTTATTGTAGAACCTACGCCAGTTTTTATGTCCCGAGGAATTCCTCGAGGTGGAGGAACAAGTAAAGACGCTCAAAGAAGGCTAAGAAGACAGCAAAGAAAGCTCGATTAAGAGACTAAGATTTCTTTTTGAAATCTTACGTTAATTTCATTCCTCTTTTACTCTCTTGCTTCAAAATTAAGCAACTATGACAAGGCTAGATCCTTTCTATTATTATGCGGTCGCAGGCGGAGTTTTACTCATCTTAACGAGGCTAAAATCCCTCTTTTGAACCCCTATTGACTTCCCCATTTTTCCATGCCAGACTGATTAAAAGGGGGTGATTTTACTTGAAAATGAATTATAAGAGATGCTTTACTGGCCACGCCTTAGCGCACAGCCTTTCGGGACTTGGAGTCGGAATTATCCTTATACAGTATGTTCCATCTCTTAACACCCTTATGGTTGGAGTTGCAGCTTTAGTAATTGGAATTGTCTGGGACATGATGTCAAAGTAATGATTCTTTGAATTTATCTTTTAATGCTTGAACGAGCACATTTCGTAGATGAAAAGGTCTTTTCTCCACGCCGTGCTTCTGGTGAGTTTTATATACCTCCCAAAGAATCCAGTCCTAGAGTAAAAACTTTTACGGAATCAAAAGACATGACCTTTATAGGAAGATTTGATTTCCTCGAACGAGAGTTTCCTCAGAATCGGTTCGCAAGTTGGGTTATAGAGGGAGGCACTGGAGTTGCCCTTTTGGTACCGCATCTAGACAGACAAATAAGAGATTTCGATATCTTAACAACTTCCAGATCGATGGTTGATGAATTCAAAGATGCTTGGCCTTACTTTCATGTAAGATGGGTCAATGATTGGCTTGAGAAAAGAGGTTTTCCTGTTACAGACGATAAAATAACCTACATAATGAGAAGTCGCGTACCCGGATATCGCGATGGCAGAATCGCACCTGTTTTGGCTCCTGCTCTTTTAGCGGCGAGTAAGATTCATCTTTACGATACACTTCCTCCTAGACCACAAGACATTTTGGATGTTCAAAGTTTAAATGTACCACTGCCAAAGATAGAAAGAGTTATTCAGCGCCTCTCAGCCTAAGCTAGGCAGCTGCCTCAACAATACTTCTGGGAATTGGCGTATGCTGAATATTTCTTCTTGTGAAAAACTCCACTGTTTGAGTATCGGGGGAGATGAAGGTCAAATTTAAAGAATCAAAGGGCAAAATATCTATGTGGTCTGGGATTGAAATTTCCGGCAATGATCTTCGCAAAAGTTCAGAAAAAATCTTTAAATCATCTAGTCTTTCCAGAAGATTTTTAAACATCGCCCTTTTCTCCCTGCCTTCTTTTTCTATATCCCCAGCTTGCCACTTGTATTCTGCTACTCCGGTAACTACCCAAAGATTTCTTCCGCTTACATCTATCTCCCACTCGTCAGGATTGCCTTTTCCCTTCATGCCTTTCATATCTTTTCTTATGTCACCGAAGGAAAAGAGCCAATCAGACAATTTCGGTCCTATCCTAAATTTCCCATCCATTTCTGCTCTTATTTTAAAGACTGCATCCTCGTATCTATAACCATTTTCGGCTAAGGCAGCAACTAGATCTACGCCTTTAGATCTTGGAATATCTTGACGAAGAGGTGGCCTTGGACGACTATGGTTTTCTTGATGAGATACAATTAGCCCGCTTTTTCCATATTCTGCTCTTTCAAGCGATAAGGCCATGTAAATAGATAGTCTTTTATTATGGGATTCTTGTCAAGAGGTTATTGCTGGGGTTGGGTTTTAAGTCCTCTGAAGTCTATCCCCTTCCTTGGGAGCTTGTCCGTCCTTTGAATCTCTGTTTTGATTTTAGGATCTCTAAGATCTGGCCTTGGGACTCCTCTTGGCCTCATGAATCTTTCCGGACTTTCCATATCAAAAAGAAATTGTAGAAGAGAATTAGTTAAGTGTCAAGCCCTATCCCAGATAATCCTTGAGTTTGTTGCCACGACTAGGGTGGCGGAGTTTTCGAAGGGATTTTGCTTCAATTTGTCTTATACGCTCCCTTGTAACCGCAAACATTTTCCCTACTTCTTCTAAGGTTTTTGGCCTTCCGTCTTTAAGTCCGAATCTTTCTTCCAATACTCTTTTTTCCCTATCAGATAACGTTGAAAGAACTTGTTCGACTTGCTCTTTTAAGAGTTCGCGCGATGCGGAATCAAACAAAGTCGGAGCAGATGTATCGTGGATAAAGTCCCCAAGCCTTGAATCTTCCTCGTCTCCGACGGGTGATTCCAAAGACGCAGGCTCCTGGGATATTTTTATAATTTCCAAGGCCTTTTCAGGATCAATCTGCAGCACTTTTGCAACTTCCTCAGGCGTAGGCTCTCGTCCCAATTCCTGCATTAGCTTTCTTGAGGTTCTTAAAAATCTATTTATATTTTCGACCATGTGGACTGGGATTCTAATGGTTCGGGCTTGGTCTGCAATTGCACGGGTTATCGACTGTCTAATCCACCAGGTTGCGTAGGTTGAGAATTTATAACCCCTTCTCCAATCATATTTTTCAACAGCCCTTATTAATCCCTGGTTCCCTTCCTGGATTAAATCCAAAAGGGTCAAACCTCTTCCAACATATTTTTTTGCAATAGAAACTACTAACCGAAGGTTTGAGTTAACAAGGGTTTTCTTCGCTTCTCTATCGCTTTTTTCGACTCTTTTTGCAAGCGCTATCTCCTGCTCAAACGTTAAAAGCGGAATTCTTCCTATCTCCTTAAGGTACATCCTAACCGGATCCGAAACTGTTCCTTCGGTAAGAACGGTCAAGGCCTCTAATTCTTTTTCCAAATCTTCGATTGGTTTTTCTTCCTCGGAAGTTGCCGCAACGGATTCAAAGACGTCGATATCCGACCTCATTAGGCGGTTGTAGAGTTCGTCCAGTTCACTTATGTGTTCCTCGGGTTTTGGGAAAATGGAGAGGATTTCATCCTGTGTTATATATCCTCTTTTTTTAGCAGAGGCAACGATGTCCGAGATAAAATCTATTTTCTTTTCGGGTTTTTGGTTTTTCTTGGGTTTTGCTGCTGCCTTTTTAGCGGTTTTTGCCATAATTTTTACTAGCTCTGTTAGAACACTAGGTCTCTATTTTAACACGAATGGGCCTCTATTAGTAGCTACTCGCGTGGAAGAAGCGCTGCAAGTTCGGAAAATTTTTTCTGCAAAACTTTTGCTTCCAACCTATTCTTCTCTTCTTCTATCATTTTTGCAAGACTCTCCATCTCCTTTTTAATAGAAAGCTTTTGAAGCTCACCCTCAACCCTTTTTACCTCCAGCCTAAAGGTTTCCGAATCTTCAAATTTAGGTAATGGGAAAAGGTACGAAACATCAAATGCCGGAGCAACTTCCTGAGGCAGAGTTTGTGCAAATTTTTGAAGGTTAAATTTTATTTTTCCCTTTAAAAACTTGCCCATATTTTCAAAAATCCTTTCGTAGACCATGTTTTCAAATTTATAATTATCCAGAAATTCTTTTTCTTCCTTAAGTATTTCTACAGTATCGTTTTGCAGGATTAAAGAAAGATAATAACCCTCCAGAATTTCGCGTCTTTCTTTTTTTTCCTTAGGAATGGGGGCTATCACCGGCCTATCTTTTTGCCCTTCAATTTTACCCAGCTCTTTGAAAAGGCTTTCGTACGATGAGTCAATCTCTTTTGCGAGTTTTTTAATGTAGTGTTCTTTTACAATTTCATTTTGTATATTCGCCAGAATTGGAAGAAGTTCCGATGTCACATTTTTTTTGCCTTCGGCAGTCCTAGCATTTTCCGAAGTTTTTTTTGAAATTAGAAAATCGTAAATTTCTACCGAATCCTTAAGGGCTTTTTTAAATTCCGCAGGATCTTTTTTCAGGGTCTCGTCCGGATCTTTGTCCTTAAGAGTTACTATATTAATAGTCATCCCGTTTTTCTCCAGAGACGCAAGGCTTCGCTTGGTAGCTTCAAATCCTGCTTCATCCTGGTCTAAACAAAGAATTACTTTCTTTGTAAATCTCCCCAAAAGATTTGCTTGGTTCTCCGTTAAGGCCGTTCCTTTTATAGCGACCACATTTTTAATCCCCTCCTTGAAGGAGGAAAGCGCGTCGAACTCTCCTTCGACAATAATTGCGCTTCCCTTTTCTTTTATTTCTTCTTTAGCGCTGTCCATGCCAAAGAAAAGACTTCCCTTGTGGTACACAACCGTATCCCTGGTATTTATATACTTTGGCTGGTCATTATCATTCATCGCTCGGCCGGAAAATCCTACGATGTTCCCCCTATGGTCAGACAGCGGAAACATTATTCTTCCTCTAAAGAAATCAAAAACTGTTCCGTTTCTCATAAAAGACAATCCTGCGTCCAAAAGATCTTCTTTTGTATAATTCTTTTTATTCATCAAATATTTAGAGAGTGAATTATCATGCGGAGCAAATCCTAAAGAGTAAGTTTTAATTAAATTGAGGTTGAGCTTTCTTTCTTTTAGCAAATACGCAAGCGCAGGTTTTCCAATTTTGTGCTCCGTTAGAAGGAAGTTGTAGAATTTAGAAGCTAAGTTATTTAATTTATAAATTTTTTCTTTTTGAGAATATTGTCCTTGGTCAAATCTTAGATCTTTCAATTCTACCCCGGCTTTTTTTGCGAGTGTTCTTAAAGCTTCTGGAAATTCCATGTGCTCGTACTCCATAACAAAAGAGAAAGCGTCCCCCCCTTTTTGGCACCCGAAACAATGCCAAATCTGCCTCTCGGGGGAAATAACAAATGAGGGAGTTTTTTCTTGGTGGAAGGGGCAATTTGCTTTAAAATTTCTTCCGGCCTTTTTAAGAGGAATATATTCCGAGATAAGTGAAACCAAATCTGTCTTGTCTCTAACTTCTGATACTTGATCCATTGGCGTTTTGTATTGTATCATACCCCTTGGGCTTTTTAAGCCCATTTATAATGGTTACGGCGGTAATCGGTTCTCAATGGGGGGACGAAGGAAAAGGTAAGATTGTCGACTACCTCTCTCAAACCGCAGACTACGTTATACGCTACCATGGAGGAAACAACGCAGGTCACACGGTCATTAATAAATACGGAAAATTCGGAATGCACTTAATCCCTGCCGGAATCTTCAATAAAAAAACTAAAACAATAATTGCAAACGGAGTAATTATTGATCCTGGGGTTTTGGTAAACGAAATTGAGATGCTAAAAAAAGCAGGAGTTAAGCTCAAAGGCCGAGTATTCATATCTCCAAGGTGCCACCTCATAATGCCTTACCATAAGATGCTGGATCGGGTTTTCGAAGAGATTAAGGGGAAAAATAAAATGGGGACAACCGGAAGAGGCATTGGACCCTGTTACGCTGACAAGGTCTCTTATAACGGAATACGAATCCAGGACCTTCTTAACAAAAAATCTTTTTCCGAAAAATTGAAAACCCAGCTTCTTGTTAAAAATAAGATCCTAAAATCTCTGGGAGAAAAACCATTAAATCAAAAATCAATTGAAAAAGAATTTCTTTCTTTATTTAAAAAGATAAAACCTTTTGTTGCCGAAACTTATCCGATTATCCAAAAGGCTATTAAACAAAATAAGGAAGTGATTCTCGAAGGTGCTCATGGCAGTCTTTTGGACAATGACTGGGGTCCATATCCTTTTGTAACCGCATCTACTATTGTCTCGGGAGGTGCAACTTCGGGCGCCGGAATTTCTCCTTTTCAAATGAAAAGAGTTATAGGAGTTGTAAAAGCCTACCAGACACGGGTTGGAGGCGGTCCAATGCCTACAGAACAGCTAAACGGCGTAGGAGAAAAACTACAGAAAGACGGAATTGAATTTGGAACGACAACCGGTAGAAAAAGACGCTGCGGATGGCTTGATATGGAACTTCTTAGGTTTGTTTCCGATATAAACGGTTTCACCGACATTGCGGTAACAAAACTGGACGTTTTGGATGATTTTGAAAAGATTAAAATTTGTACTCATTATAGGTCAAACGGCAAGCGGATTAGCTATATCGACACTGATGCAGAGCTGCTCGGCAGAGTAAAACCTAGCTATAAAACGCTTCCCGGATGGATGTCGTCAACCAAGGATATTAAAAGATTCGCCGACCTTCCCAAAAACGCCCAAAACTATATAAAAGAAATCGAAAAAATGACCGGAGTAAAAGTGAGCTTCATTTCAACCAGCCCAAAAACTTCCGATGTCATCAAAACATAAGCAAAGCTTGCGCTCAAAGGATCTAAAGTATAAAGCCCTTATTCTGGATGTCGATGGAACATTAATGAATGGCAGATACGCTACCCCTTCCAAAAGAGTAATTAGGGCGATCTATAAAGCGTCCAAAATCCTCCATGTCGGACTTGCGACCTCAAGGCCAATCTTTGACTTAAAAAATATTTTTACGCACTTAAAACTTTCGGGTCCTTCTATAATAAGCGGAGGATGCGAAATAGTGGACTACAAAACGAAAAAAGTTCTATGGGAAAAAACAATGCTCCAGAAAGATATAAAAAGTGTTCTCAAAATAGCCAAGCCTTTTAATCTTCAACTTTTTATCCTTGAGGGAGATAAAGATTTTCTTTTGACAGATAGCTATGTACCCAAGAGACCATTACATCTCTGGGCACCTAACCTCGAGGAATCTGTAGCTGACGACTTTATAACCAAAGTTTCGCATATCCCTACCATTTCCACCCATAAGCTAGTTTCTTGGAAAGAGGCCAAAGCTGATATTTTAGTAACGCATTCACAAGCCACTAAGCAACACGGAATTCTGGAAATAGCGAAGATTCTGGGCATAAAAACACACGAAATAATAGGGGTTGGAGACGGTTACAACGATTTCCCTCTTCTCATGGCGTGCGGGTTAAAAGTTGCCATGGGAAATGCGGTCCCCGATCTCAAGGCAATTGCTGACTACATTGCTCCAACGGTCGAAGAAGACGGTGTAGCAGATGTTATTGAAAGATTTGTTTTATGAGTTTAACATCAGTTTCTCCAATTGACGGACGCTACAAAGAAAAAACCCTAGAGCTTTCCCCTTTTGTGTCGGAATTTGCTCTTATTCGAACAAGGGTAGAAATCGAAACAAAATATCTTATCGCGGTCTCAAAACTTGGGCTACTTAGACTTGGTCCTAGGGAAAGAAGCAAAATTCAAAACTTGGTCAAAGGTTTTGACCTTGATGAAGCAGAAAAAGTAAAGGAAATCGAGGAAAGGGTAAGGCACGACGTAAAGGCTATTGAGATTTACCTTAGAAACGAACTAAAACCCGAGGTTTCGGAAATGATCCACTTTGGTTTAACTTCCGAGGATATTAATAATATCGCTTATAGGTTAATGCTTAGGGACGGATTTTTCGTTGCGGTTCTCCCCTATCTTCAAAAGTTAAGAAATGAACTCAAGCAACTGGCCAAAAAGCATAAAAATATCCCGATACTTGCCAGAACCCACGGCCAGCCGGCCGTTCCTACAACTTTGGGGAAAGAAATCATGGTTTTTTTGACAAGGTTAAGTTCGGAAATCGAGAAAATTGAACGAATTAGGTTCACTGGAAAGCTTAACGGAGCTGTCGGAAACTACAACGCGCTTCATTTTTCTTATCCAAAGGTCAACTGGCTCAAATTTTCGAGAGACTTCATCCAATCATTCGGATTTAGACCAAATTTACTAACTACCCAAGTAAACTCAAACGAAGACATCATTGAATTCTTCCAAAACATCCAAAGAATTAATGGTATTTTAATAGACCTTAATCAAGATCTGTGGAGGTATATAAGCGATGGCTGGCTTGTTCTCAATAGTGAGAAGGATCAAGTCGGTTCTTCAACCATGCCGCAGAAAATTAATCCTATTGATTTTGAGAATTCCGAAGGAAATTTGAAGATGGCAAACGGGATTATTGAACTCTTTACTCGTGAACTTCCGATATCAAGGCTTCAAAGAGATTTATCTGGCTCGACAATTCTAAGAAATATTGGAGGAGTACTCGCCCACTCTCTTTTAGCCTACAAAAATACCCTCTTCGGTCTTTCAAAAATCACTATCGATAAAAATCAGATTCTGGAAGATTTGAACTCTGACTGGTCAATTCTTTCCGAAGCTTTGCAAACCATATTAAGAATCGAACACGTTAAAGATTCCTATTCAAAAGTACTCGAATTAACAAAGGGGAAGAAATTGGACAGAGAAGATTGGCTAAACCTTGTTGAAGCTCTTCAAATTTCCGGCAAAAACAAACAAAAACTATTAAACTTAACTCCTTCAAAATACACCGGCCTTGCCTCGAAGTTAGTCAAATAGATGTCCCTTCATTTAAAAAAATTTATCGAATTAAACGATCGATTTAGTCTCAATATTTGCATAAACCTTACAATATAGATTAAAGCTAATGGTATAATTTGAAATTGTGGAGAATATAAAGTGGTTTGGGCATGCATCTTTCTCATTTGTTGATAAGAACGGAAACAAAATCTATTACGTAGATCCTTTTGACCTTAAAAGCGGTGACCTTGAGCCGGCAGATTTAATTTTTATAACCCACGCCCACTCCGACCATTGCGAGCCAAAAGACATTCAAAAAATCATAAAGGACGATACCATTTTAATTGCTCCGGCGGACTGTCTGTCGATGATTGATGTTAAAAATACAAAGATAGAAGTTTTGCCAAACAAAGAATATGAGGCTAAAGGGTTTAAGTTTTGGACTTTCCCTGCATATAATATAGATAAGTCTTTCCACCCCAAAGAAAAGAATTGGGTCGGATATTTCTTCAATATAAATGGTATAAAAATTTACCACGCGGGAGACACCGATTTTATACCGGAGATGAAGGACTTGGCAAAATGGCAAATCGATGTTGCGATGCTTCCAATCGGCGGGACTTATACGATGGACGTTGACGAGGCGATAAAAGCTGCAAATTCAATTGCTGCAAAAACTACAATTCCCATGCACTATAGAAATATTTTGGGAGAAAGTTATAAAGAGGCGGAGGAAAAATTTAAGACCGGAGTCACAAACTCAGAGGTTGTGATTTTGGAAGAAGTTTCTTAACTCCATTCCCCTTTGTTTTAGATTTCTTCACGGGTTTTTGATAGGGCTTATTGGTATGGACTCCATTTGCCAGGGTGTGAGCAATCGCAACCGCCAAGGCATCCGCTGTGTCGTCGAGTTTTGGAACCTTTGTAAGCTTTAATAATTTTTTTATCCTTTTCCCCACCTCTTCCTTTTCCGCCCTTCCGTAACCAGTGACGATCATTTTAACCTGCAATGGTGTGTAGACAAAATTTGGAATTCCCTTTTTTGCGCCTGCCAAAAGGATTACTCCTCGGGCTTGCGAAACAGCAAAAGCAGTCTTTGCGTTTATTGCAAAAAACAGTTGCTCGATTGCCAAAACGTCGGGGTTGTGGACTCTTATTAGCATCATTATTTGGTCATAGATTTGTTCAAGTCTTTTGGAGGTCTCCACCTCTTTTTTTGTTTCAAAACAATCAAAAGCAATTGCAGTTAATAATTTACTTTCAAGGTCGTGGTCTACAACCGCCCAACCAACTCGGGCAAGTCCCGGATCAATGCCGAGTATACGCATAGAACAATTGTAAACTAATAAACTTTAAGGTACAATAACAACTCATGAAGAAAGTCAGCCTACAAGTAAACGAGCGAAAAGTCTTAGGAAAAAAGGTCAAAAAACTTCGAAAAGAAGGTCTTTTGCCTGCAAATGTTTACGGCAAAGAGGTCAAATCCTTGGCTGTCGAACTTCCTACTAAAGAATTTGAAAAAACTTTCAAAGAGGTTGGAGAAACGGGGTTAGTTGAACTTAAAGTAGACGGTCAAATGAAGCCGGTCCTAATCCATAACGTTCAATACGACCCGGTCTCACACGAACCCCTGCACGCTGATTTTTATCAGGTAAATCTTAAGGAAAAAGTTAAGACCTCGGTTCCCGTAAGCTTTGTTGGAGAACCGCAAGCAATTATAAATAAGGTTGGAATCTTACTTGAACAAATATCTGAATTAGAAGTCGAGGCATTGCCAACCGATCTTCCGGAAAATATTGAGGTTAACGTCGAAAAACTTGCGAACGTAGACGACCAAATAACAGTAGCGGAGATAAAGGCTCCGGCTGGCGTTACGATTCTCTCTGACGCCTCACAAGTTGTTGCAAAAATAGGAGAATTAGTTACCAAAGAAGCGGCTCAACAGGCTGCTGCGGAAGCTGCTGCTGCGGAAGCTGCAAAAGCGGCAACTGCGGAAGCTGCGCCGGCCGAGGGCGGAGAAACTCCGGCAACCGAAACCCCAGCAGAAACTCCGGCAGGAGAAGCTGCTTCCCAAGAAAAACCAGAGGAAAAAACTCAGTAACCGA
>Ga0070741_10002033_pt1 | contig 56602 bp, 50 predicted proteins | sample Coa_R1_4_FD_66440 | JGI IMG/M metagenome (GOLD analysis project Ga0070741, IMG submission 66440) | Surface soil microbial communities from Centralia Pennsylvania, which are recovering from an underground coalmine fire - Coalmine... | ecosystem: Environmental > Terrestrial > Soil > Unclassified ... | reverse complement strand
CAGAGTTTCCTCCATTGCGCAATATTCCTGACTGCTGCATCCCGTAGGACTCTGAGCCGTGTCTCAGTCCCAGTGTGGCTGACCATCCTCTCAGACCAGCTACCCGTCTTTGCCTTGGTGGGCCATTACCCCGCCAACTAGCTGATAGGCCGCGAACCCCTCCCGGAGTGATAGCTTGCAGGAGCAGAGGCCACCTTTTACCTCGAACAGCGAACTGTCCGTGGTCTTATCTGGTATTAGTCCGTCTTTCGACGGGTTATCCCAGTCTCCAGGGCAGGTTATCCACGTGTTACTCACCCGTGCGCCGGTTTACTCGCCGAGTTGCCCCGACTTTCTCCCACGACTTGCATGTCTCAGGCACGCCGCCAGCGTTCGTTCTGAGCCAGGATCAAACTCTCCATAAAAGCTCAGTGTGTCATCCCAGATGCGGCGACGCGGCTAAGGCGTCGCAGCGGGATGGACCGACCGCAAATTCAAAGAAACCGGACGGGCTTGGATTTTCCGATCCCCGCCGCCCGATTAAAGGCATGCACTACTATTCAGTTTTCAAAGACCGGCGCCCTTTAGGGGCAAACGTGAAGGTTACCGCGCGTCCCGGCGCAAGTCAATCGCGCCGAGCCTTGGTCGGAAGATTTCCTCAACAACCCGACTTCGAGCCGCGCTGACGCACCTTCAGCGCGTCCTCACCGCGGCCATACAATACGCCGCGCCGAGCGCTCCCGCCAGCCCCGCCACCACGAACATCGGACCGTAGCCCCAGCGTGTCGCGACCAGCCCGAGCAGGTACGGAGCCACCATCGCGGCGAAGTCGAACAGCGACGTGTAGATCGTCGAGCTGCGCCCGAAAGCCGCCGGGGGCGTGTGCGCGATAACCAGCGCGCTAAGCGCTGGATACGTGTAGGCGTGGCCGAGCCCGCCGAGCACGGCGGCGCCGAGCAGCGCGCCACCGCGACCCGTGAGCGCGAGCAACGCGATTCCGAACGCGAGCAGTCCGAGCGAGGGCGGCACGATACGTTCGACGCCGACGCGGTCCATCAGCCGCCCGCCCAACAGTCGTACCGCCACCGCGATCGCGCTGTACACCGCAAAGTACCATCCGACGTGCGCGATTCCGCGCTGATACGCGAAGGGCGCGACGAAGTTGTTGCGCGGCGAGATCGCGATCGAAAAGGTGAACGCCACCAGCCATAGCGGAAGCAGATCGGGATCGAGCAGCAGCGCTCGATAGCCGGTCCGCTCGCCGCCCTCGCACTGCTGCGCAACGCCGAAGGGCCGGTCGTCGTTAAGCATCGCGATCGCGGCCGCCGCGCCCAGACATAATGCGCTTGCGGCGTAGAAGAACAGCGCAAAGCCGAACCGCTTCATCAGCGCCTCGCCCACCAGTGGGCCAAACGCCGCCGGCCCGATCCCGCACAGGCTGAAGAGCGCCATCCCCTCGCCGCGCCGCCCCTGCGGCAGAATATCGAAGACCATCGCGAACAGCGCGACGCGCGCGGTTCCGTCCACCGCCCCATGCAGCAGGCGCACGGCATAGATCGGCCAGCCCAGCGCATGCACCGGGACGTAGAGCGCTATCGCCACGGCCTCGAGCAGCACTGACCACAGCGCGGTCCAGCGTCGCCCGCGCCAATCGATGAGCGCGCCGACGCCGGGCCGCACGCCGAGCGCGGCGAGCGAGCCCACGCCCGCAAGCGCGCCGATAATCGCCGCACCACCGCCCAGCCGCACTATGAAGACCGGGAAAAATACGAACAGATTAGTGGCAAGGCTGAGGGCGGCAGAAGCCGCGAACACCAGCCAGAAGTCGCGCTGATAGCCATCGCGGGGGGCGATCGGCGCCGGCGCGGAGAGCGCCACGCCTCGCTTCGCGCCGGGCCCGGGCGCTCCGCTCATCGATTATGCCCGAGCGCACCGCGCAACAGCACGTCAGCCTGCGGCGACGCGCCGCCAGCCTGCGCGCCTTCCGCGGTGATCGTCGCCCCGGTCGGGCTGAAATTGCGCGGCAGCTTAAGCGCGACCATCGCGCCGCCGTCGGCGGCCGTGCGAAACTCGCCCGCCCGCCTAAGCGCGCCGCGTGCGCCCCGCCACCACAGCACGAGTGTCCCGTCACGCGCCGGGCGTTGCAGGCCAACGACCTGGAGCACCGCGCGCCCCTCTTTCAGGCTGAAGGCGAGCAGCGCGCGTGGGTGCGGCGCGCCGGCAGCCCGTTGGACGCCGCGCCCGGCGCCGCCATGCGGCGCATCGGTGGCGGCCGCGGGAGCGCCGCTTGCCGGCGGCGCTTCCGCAAGCCGCGCCGGGGAGGCCTCGCCGCCTTCGGCCGCGTCCGTCGCGGCCGGCGCCGGCGCCGCAGCGGCGCCGGCCGAAACGTCATCCGCGCCATGCGCCGGTATCAGCCGGATCGTCGCGGCGTCCGGCGCGAGCAGGACCGCGCGCAGGGTTTCCGCGGCACCAAGCTCGCGTCGCGCGGCGGCCAATCGCGCGCGTTGAGCGCCGATCTGCGCCTCCAGCTTGTGGACCTTCAGCGTAAGCGCCTTGAGCCGCGTGCGGAGCCGATTGGCGCGATGGGTCGCCTGGGTGGAAAATTCGAAGGCCACGATCACGCAGGCGAGCGCCAGCGAGAGCACCATACCCGCCAGTGCGCGCCACAGCGCCGCCGCCTCGCGCGGGCGCGCGGCGTCAGTCGTCGCCCCCTCCGAGGCGGCCCCCGCAGGCTGCGGAGGGGTGGGCTGCCCGGCGGCCGCGGCCTCGAATGGCTGCTTGATCTGTTCGTGGGTCATCGTGGCGCCGGAAGCGACTTTATTATCAACCGCCCTTTCGGCTAAAGATATAGCGTCGTCCGATGCGTAAGATTCAGGATCTCCACGTCGTTTCCACCCAGGCGTTAGTCGCGCCACGGGTACTCAAGCAAGAGTTGCCGGTCACTGAGGCGATCGCCGACACGGTGGTCGAGGCCCGCCAGACCATCCGGCGCATCCTGCGCGGCGAGGACCGCCGCCTGCTCTGTGTCGTCGGCCCCTGCTCGATCCATGACCCCGTCGCCGCGCTTGACTACGCGCAGCGCCTGGCGCGCCTGCGCGCGCGCCTGATTGACCGGATGGTCATCCTGATGCGGGTGTACTTCGAGAAACCGCGCACCACGGTCGGATGGAAGGGGATGATCAACGACCCTCACATGGACGATTCATGCGACATGCGCGAAGGGCTGGTCCGTGCGCGCCGCCTGCTGCTCGAGATTAACGGGCTCGGATTACCCGCGGGCACCGAGATGCTCGACCCGATAACGCCGCAGTACATCGCTGACCTCGTCTCGTGGGCGGCGATCGGCGCGCGCACCACCGAATCGCAGACCCATCGCGAGATGGCGAGCGGGCTGTCGATGCCGGTCGGGTTCAAGAACAGCACCGAGGGCAACCTGCAGGTCGCGGTCAACGCGATCGAATCGGCGCGCCGCCCCCACTCCTTCCTCGGCATCACCCAGGACGGAGTCACCGCGATCGTACGCACCAGCGGCAACCCGGATACCCACGTGGTGCTGCGCGGCGGACGCACGCCCAACTACGACGCGGCCAGCATCGAGGAGTGCGGGCGGATGCTGGTCAAGGCGGGGCTGGAGCCGCGCGTGATGGTGGATTGTTCGCACGCGCAAACCAACAAGGACTACCGCAAACAGCCCGCGGTGCTCGCCGCGCTGTGCGACCAGATCCGCGCGGGCAGCCGGGCGATCATGGGCGTGATGCTCGAGAGTAACATCAATGCCGGCAACCAACCCCTGCTCGCCGACCGCTCCGCGCTCAAGTACGGCGTCTCGATAACCGACCCTTGCATCGATTGGCCCAGTACCGAGCGATGCCTGCTCGAAGCGGCCGACGCTCTGGCTCCGACTCAAGCCGAGGGCGCCGCAGTCGCGCAAAGCTAGCCCAGGCTCCGGAGGCCGGACGAACCCGGAAGACGGCTCCACCGGCGCGCCCGACCGGCGGTCAGGAAGTCGTCGCATGGCGACACGCGGAGGCGGACGGGGCGGGTGACGCCGATATCCGACGATAGTCTGATAGGTCAGCGCTCGATTTCACCGGCGCCGGACCTGCCGCCGAGCGAACGACCAGGAGCAGTTCCAGCCCGCACTAAACGTCAGCGTTACGCCTTCGACTGGCGCGGGCTGTCCGCCTTTGCAATCTACTTCGCGCTCGCGTTCCTGTTTTTCGGCCGCGGCGTTGTCGGGCGGTTCTCAACCGCCTACATCGGCAAAGGCGTCGACCCGCAGCTGCAGATGTGGCTGATGGCGTGGTGGCCGCACGCGCTCCGTCACGGGCTCAATCCCTTTTATACGTATGCTGTATGGGCGCCGCGGGGAGTCAACCTCACATGGGCCACGGGAATGCCGCTTCTCAGCTTCGCTGTCTTTCCGATTGTCGGCGTGTTCGGACCTGTACCAGTCTACAATGCTTTATGTCTGCTCGCCGTTACGATCTGCTCCTGGTGTGCATTCATTCTTTGCCGCTACCTAACCGGTGAATACTGGCCGTCGTTAGTTGGAGGCTATGTATTCGGCTTCTCTGCGTACATGCTTGGCCACACTTCCGGGCATCTTTTTCTGATCGCAGTGTTTATTGTTCCGTTGTTCGCATTGCTTGTGATTCGCGGCGCCCGGATGGAAATCTCGCGCTCTAGGTTCGTTGCCGGTCTCGTGCTGCTGCTGGCTGCGCAGTTCCTCATCTTTGTTGAAGTGTTCGCAACGATGACCTTATTCGCGGGCATTGGTCTGACGACAATGCTGATGTTTGGCTCCTCTGCGCAGAAAGAACGCACCGCGAGCATTCTACCTGCGATCATGCTCAGTTATGCCATCACGGCCGTACTTGTAAGCCCATATCTATACGGGATGATCTCGTTGGGCTACGAAGCGGGCCCCTTGCACCCGTCGCTGCCGTTCTCGATAGATTTGCTCAACCTGATTATCCCAACGCCTACGATGGAGCCTGGGCGACTGTCGATGCCCGGGGCGATAAACAGAAAGTTCCTCGGCGACATATCCGAGACCGGCGGCTACATTGGGCTTCCTTTGATCCTTGTTGTGATCTCCTTTGCTCGCAGCAATTGGCAAGAACGCTGGGCACGCGGGTTGGTTCTCTTCTTCCTTGCGGCCGTGCTTCTTTCGTTAGGTCCCTTTTTGCTTGTTGCGGGGCATGTGTATTTCCCATTGCTCTCGGGAGTGCTTTTGGCATCCATTCCAGTGATCGACAAGGCTTTGCCGGCGCGTTTTATGCTGTACTCGTTTCTCGCGCTGGCCATCATGGCAGCTAAATGGTTAAGCAACAGCAGAACACGGCGCATGCTACGGATCCTCTTCGGTGTAGTCATAATGCTTTCCGTGCTACCAAACTTGTCGGCATCGTTCTGGAATACAGCCACCAACGTGCCCGCATTTTTCCGCGACGCACTGTACAGAAAATTTCTCTTTCAGAGCGAGATAATTGCCATACTTCCATATAGCTACAACGGTAACGGCACTTTCTGGCAACTTCAGAGCGACTGGTACTTCCGTCTGGCGGACGGCTACGCGACGATGCCACCTATCGGCTTTCGCCGCTGGCCTGCCGTCCGAGCCTTCCTCCGCGTCGATAGTGTGGCACTGCCGGCGGCCGGTGAGCAGCTCCGCGCATTCATGGGCGCCCATCAGGTGAGCGCAGTCCTCGTCGACGACCGCGAGGAAGACGTATGGCGCCCGCTGCTGGCCACACTTGGGGTGATGCCAGTGCGCGCCGGCGGCATCACGCTTTACCGGATGTCCCCGGCAGAGCTGGCGCCATGGAAGAACTCAACGGCGCTCGAGATGGAGACGCGCGCCAGCCGCGCGCGCTTCGCCGCACTGGTGCTTGGAACCGAGGCGTTGATGCGTTCCGGAGGCGACCTATCCGCCCTAACTCCGGCAGACGCGCTGAAAGCAGCCCCGCTGCCGGCGGGATGGGTTATGGTCCCGCCGAAGCGCCAGCCGCCGTACGAGGAAGGCGGGCTTAATCTTCCGCGCCGTGCGCCCGACCCGCATCTGTTTGCCGGGATGTGGCTCAAGGGCGAGCGCGACGGACGAATCGAGGTCGGTGTCGTCGGCTGGTACCCTGCGCTGCGCGGCGTCCTCGACGAGTATCGCGCCGCGGCGGTCGACTTCAGTCCGCACGAGGTTGCCGAGGCTCGCGCCGGCGGCGACGACGACCGGCGCGGCAGGCTGGTTATCACCTTCACGGCCGCAGGGCTGGGACGAACAGTGGAAATCGCGCGAGCTGCCGTTGCAGGTAAGTGACGACGCCGACGTGCGGCGCCCAGCTCAAGCTTATCGCGTGCGGACCTCGACCAGGCGCAGCCGCCGCCGGATGAGCGTAAAGCAATTGGTGAGCTCCGTCAGCCGCGTCGGCGCGAGGAGATCCTTACCGCCGAGCACCAGCGCCCGCTGGCGCATCCCGCACACCTCGTCGGCAACGTCGGCGCGAGCGCGCTCCCCCGGCGGCAGATAGTAGCGCACGACGTTCACCGCGTAGCCCGGCGCCACCGCGATCCTGCCGTCGGGCCCGGCTTCGGCGAGCGCAATCGCGGTGGCGGCGCGCCACTGCGGAAATTGCGGCTTGCGAAAGTCGCGGCGGACGTGATCGAGTGACAGCGCCAGAACGAGCACGATCAGGATGATTTGTATGCGGGCGTCGTCGATTAGCGCCAGGCCGACCGCCGCCAGGACCAGAAAAGCAACCACGCTGGCGATCACGTAGCGCGTCTCCTCGAGCGGCGTGATTGTGTAAGAGACCGCCATCATCAGTATCGGCGGTACCGCCGTCCAGCAGAGCAGGAACGCGAGTGCCGCTCCGCCCTCCTCACGCGCCATCCGCCACGCCGCGTAAATCGTGAGCGGCGCAAAGAGCAGGAAGGGTGCCTTGCCCGACGCGCGCCGCATCAACTGGAGCGGCCACCATGGCGGCCGCGCGCGCGCCCAGGCGAGCGCTCCCGCGCGCAGCGCGCCCATCGCCGTGCGCCCGGCAGCCCCTGTGAATGGCGCGAGCAGCGCGAGCCCGGCCGCGAGCGCCAATGCCGGCGCCGCCAGATGCAGTGCCCGGGCTGGGCCCCGGCGGCGCATCGCGGCCCATCCGAGCCACACCACTTCGCCGGCGATCAGCAGTGCGGCGGTAAAATTGGCCGCGATCGCGAGCCCGCTGAACAGCGCCGTTGCTGCGAGGCTCGCGGCGCGGGTAACCGGTCTTAGGCAGTCGGCCTGCGCGCGAACGAAGCAGGCCAACTGCGCCAATTCCATCGCCAGCACCAACGGATACATGCGCGCGGTGCGCGACTCGGTGACGAGAACAAGATTGACCGCAACCAGCAGCGCGGCAAGCGCGCCGGTGCGGACGGCGTGCTCCGCCTGGCGCGGGCCGCCCAGCACGGTCATCACCGCGCGCGCGGCGGCGAACGCGAGCACGATCGCGGCCACGCCGAGAAGCGCCGACAGCGCGCGCATCGCGGCCACGCCGTCGCCGAACAGCCGAATCCATCCGTGCAATGTCAGGTCGTAGAAGGCGAGCTTGCCGGCATCGAGCGCGGACTGGCGCGCGGCTACAGCGCCGACGTCGGGCGCCGCAGCGGCCGCCCACGCCGCGGCCTCATCGGCGCTGAGGTCGGCCGCGCCCAGGCGCCAGCTTCGCAGCGCCGCGCCGAGGATCAGCGCCAGGCCAAGCAGCGCCACCGCGGCGCGCCGGCGGTCATAAATCAGCGTACGCGCACCTCCACCTTGTGCAGGACCGCGACGGTGTGCGGATAGCAGGCTTCCAGCCTGGCGATCTGCTGCGGCGGATACAGCCCGCGTCCGCCCAGGATGAGGACTCGCGCCGAGCCGCAGTCGCCCTGCACACCGACCACGTCGGCGCGCCGCGCGGGCGGAACGTAGTAGCGCACAACGTTTACAACGAAGGCGGGGAAGGCTGCGATGCGCGCGCCTTGCGGCACCTGCCGCTCGGCCAGCGCCGCCGCCGCGCCCCATGCGGCCTCGCGCGGATGGCGCTGCGACCGATGCAACGCGCGCAGGGACAGGAAAATCAGCAAAGCAGCGACCGCGGCTCGCAGCGCCGGCGGCCGTATCGAGGCAGCGCCGAGTCCGGCCAAGGCGAACATCGCCACGAACGAGATAATCACGTAGCGCGGAAATTCCAACGGCCGGATCAGGTAGGTCACCGCCATCACCGCGGCCAGCGGCCCCACCATCCAGAGGCCGAGGAAGCCGCAGGCAAGGCGCTCCGCCGGCCAGTTCCAAAGCATGCCCAAAGCTCCGAGGAGCACAAAAATCCAAAACAGCCGATGGCTGCCCGCAGCGCCGCGCAGGGTCGTGTAGGGCCACGAAATCGGCTGTCGCCTGAGCCAGTCGATCGCGCCCGCGTGCACCGCGGCGGCGGAAGAGGCGACCGCATCCGGCATCATCGGTGCGAGCAACAAAAGTCCCGCGGCAAGCGCCGCCGCCGGACCCAAGATCGCAAGCCCGCCCGCGCGCGCGCCCGTCGATCTGACGGCTAGCAGAGCCACAAGCCACAGCCCCTCGGCGACGAGCAGAAAGCTCGCGGTGAAATTGGCGGCGATCATCGCGGCAGTGCAGAGCGCGACGCCGACATAATTGCCGAGTCCGCCGCGGCGCTGCGCGCGGACGAAAAACAGGATCTCCAACAGCTCCGCCACCATCACCAGCGGATACATCCGTACCGCGCGATCGGCCGTCACCATCCCGGCGTTGGTCGCGTAAAGCACGGCGGCGAAGGCTGCCGCAAGGAGGGCGAGATCCCCCGTAGGCCCCCTTTCCCCGTGTTCAGCCCACGCATCACTCGCCTTCGGCGCCGCCCGCGCGGCGGCCGGAGCGCGGGAGGGATCTTCGGCGAACGAGAGCACCACTTCGCGCACGGCAGCGAAGACCAGGACAATCGCGAGCGTGCCAAGCGTCGCCGACATCGCACGCATCGCGAACGTCCCATCGCCGAAAACCGCGATCCATCCGTGTAGCAGGATGTCGTACAGCGCGAGCTTGCCCGGGTCGAGGTTGTGTTCGGTTTCGACTACCGCGCGCAGCTCGGGTGCTGACGCCGCCGCCCACGAGGCGCCATCGTCCGCGCCGAGATCGCCGTGCGCCAGCCGGTAAAAACGCAGAGACGCGCCGAGCACCAACGCGAGCGCCAGCAACGCGAGCGCCTCGCGGCGCGGCGTAAACACGCTTGCCATTCGTCCGCCAAACGGCCGTCCGAAGGTCATCCCCCGGCTTTCTCCCGGAGCCAGTCGAAATGCCTCGGCACCGCCGGAATCAGGCACAGGCCGGCGTGACTCCACGCCGCCGTGGCGCGCCATCGGCGGGCTGAAGGGATAAGTGTCGTGCGCGCTTCGCTGCGCTGGCGCATCGCGCTTCAGCCCTGGCGGCGTCCCGCGTGCAGCTTCTCGCTGATCAGCAGCGCGTTGAGCGCGGCGCTCGGACGCACCGGGTAGATGTCGGGACGTTCGAGGTCCTTGTAACGCGGCTCCAGGTGGGCAAACGATTCCAGAAAGCGCTCGCGGCTGTCGCTCAACGTGGGCCGCGGCGCCATCCGCCTGCCGTCGGCGAACACGCGTTCGAGCAGCGGCTGCACCGTGGCCGGCGACGGACGGAACTCGCGCGCAGCACTGGCCGGGCTCTCCTCGAAAAGCCCGATCAGATCGGCGTAGAAGCCGCCGGTGGCGTTGCAGGCGCGAAAGACCTGCTTGCGCCCGGGCAGCGTGACTTTCTCGGTCGAAGTCTTCATCCGCGGCTCGCCGCGATACTCGACCAGCTTGTAGGCGACATCGAGCGCCGGCGCGTCCGCACTGACCACCATCGCGGTGCCGACGCCGAAGGCGTCGATGGGCGCACCGCCGCGGACCAGTTCGGCGATCCGATATTCGTCGAGATTGCCGCTGGCGAAGATCGGAACTTCGGCGAGTCCCCGCTGGTCGAGGATACGCCGGGCGCGGCGGCTGAGCTGAAGCAGGTCGCCGCTGTCGAGTCGGATGCCCTGGAGCTTGGCGCCCGCCTGGCGCAGCTCGAGCGCAACCGCGGCGGCGTTTTCGACTCCGCGCAGGGTGTCGTAGGTATCGACCAGCAACGTGCTCAGGCGCGGAAACACCTTGACATAGCTGTCGAAGGCCTCGCGTTCCTGCTCGTGCGCCATCACGTAGCTGTGCGCCATCGTGCCGTACAGCGGGATCCCATAGCGCCGCCCGGCGAGCACGTTGGAGGTGCCGGCGAAGCCGGCAAGATAGCTGGCGCGCGCGGCAACCAGCCCGGCGTCGGCGCCTTGGCTGCGGCGCAGGCCGAAGTCGATAAGCCGCCGGCCGCCGGCCGCCGCCAGGCTGCGCGCCGCCTTGCTCGCGATGAGCGAGGCGAGGCCGACCTGATTGAGCACCAACGTCTCGAGCAGCTGGGCCTCGATAAGTGGCGCGCGGATTTCGACGATCGGCGCCGGGGCGAAGAAGATGGTGCCCTCGGGCATCGCCCATACCTCGCCCGTGAAGCGCAGGTTGCCGAGGAAGCCCAAAAACTCCGGGCTGAACAGGCGCAGCGAGTCGAGGAACTCCAGCGCCGCGGCGTCGAAGTGAAATTCCTCGAGCGCCTCGAGCAAACGCTCGAGACCCGCCGCCACCAGGAAGCCGCGGCGGGGCGGCAGCCGACGGGCGAACATGCTGAAGCAGGCGTTGTCGTTGTAGCCGCTGGCGAAGTACGCGGCTGCCATCGTGAGCTGGTAGAAGTCCGTCAGCAGCGGGACTTCGCCCGGGTCGAAGCGCAGGTCAATAGGCATCGAAGCAACTTTCCGCAGCTGGCTGGGACATCGGGATCGGGTCGCGTCGGCGCTACGCCTGCCGCTTGCCGAAGCATTCCTATTCCGCCATCGGAGCGAGGTCAAATGCCCCGCTCAGCGCGGGGGTGTGGGCGGCGTCGGCGGCGGGGGCGCGGGCGGCGGCGCGGGCGCGACCTGCACCACGCGGCCCTCGTCGGAGCGGCGCTCGCGCAGGATGTCGGACATCTCGCGCAGCCGGCGGCTGACCAGGTAATTGATCGTCCCCGGCTCGTCGAGCGCGCCGGCGCGCACGCCGGTGAGGATTTCGATTCCCTCGTCGATGGTGCCGACCGCATAGATATGGAAGCGGCCGCGCGCGACCGCCTCGACCGTCTCCTGATCCAGCATCAGGTTGGCCAGGTTGCTGCGCGGGATTAGCACGCCCTGGGTGCCGGTCAGCCCGATCGCCTTGCACACGCGGTAGAAGCCTTCGATCTTCTCGTTGACGCCGCCGATCGCCTGCACGGTGCCGTACTGATCAACCGAGCCGGTGACCGCGAGGTCCTGACGCAGCGGCACCCCGCTGAGCGCCGAGAGCAACGCGTAGAGCTCAGTTGAGCTTGCGCTGTCGCCGTCGATGCCGGAGTAGGATTGCTCAAACGCGATGCTCGCGGTCATCGCGGCGGGCAGCTGCTGGCCGTAGCGATGGCGGAAGAAGCCGCTGAGGATCATCACGCCCTTGTCGTGGGTCGAGCCCGAAAGCCGCGCTTCGCGCTCGATATTGATCACGCCGGCCTGTCCCAGCGCAACGGTTACGGTGACCCGTGAGGGACGGCCGAAGCTGTAGCCGCCGGCGTCGAGCACCGCCAGCCCGTTGATCTGGCCCATCTGGCGGCCGTCGAGATGGACGATGAGCGTGCCCTCAGCGATAAGCCTGCGGATCTCCTCCTCGATAAAGTTGAGGCGCAGCACGCGCTCAGCCAGCGCCTTGTCGACGTGGCTCGCCTCGACCCGGGCGGCGCTGGCGGCGCGCGCGTAATAGGCCGCCTCGCGCGCAAGGTCGTCGATCGGCTCCATCATGCTGAGCAGACGGGTGCGATCGCCCGCCTCGCGCATCCCGAATTCCACGATCCGCGCCAGCGCGCCGCCGTCGAAGCCGGGCAGCCCCTCGGTCGCCGCCAGCGCCGCGACGCGCGCGGCGTAATGGCGTGCACCGGCGGCGTCGGCCGCGACTACCGGCCGCAGTTCGGCCTTGACCTTGAACAGCTCGACGAACTCGGGGTCGTAAAAGTAGAGCAGGCTGTAGAGGAAGGGGCTTCCGGTGACGACCACCTTGGCCGCGATCTCGAGCGGCTCGGGCTTCAACCCGCTAACCATGAAGAATGGAAACGGCTCGAAGGTCTCCAGTGTCATGCGTCCGGTCTTGAGCGTGCGCTTGAGCATCTTCCACACCCCTGGCTCGACGATCGCGTCGTCGAGGTCGAGGACCAGGAAGCCGCCGTGCGCCTTGGCCAGCGAGCCGCCGATGATGCGGGTGAAGTTGGTCGCGCTGTGGCCGAGCGGATCGACCCAACGCTCGATCGTGCCAAACAGGTTGCGATAGGTCGGGGCGTCCTCGACCACCACCGGGGCGCCGCTGCGCCCGGCGTTGTCGACCAGCACGTTGACCTCGTACTCGGACAGACGCGCACGCTCGCCCCGGCGGACCGGCGGCCCGCCCTCGGCCGGCTCGGCCATCTCACGGAGGCGCTCGAGGTGGCCCAGTATGTGCTCGACCACCTGATCGAGATAGGCGGCGACCGCCGGGTTATCGAAGCGCGCCTTGAGTGCGGCGACCGCGGGCGCGATCAGGCGCGCGGCGAAGGCGCGCTCGATCTGGCGAATCTCGTCGATCAACTCGCGCATCAGTTCCTGTTGGCGCACGGTGAGCGTGATCAGCTGGTCGCTCAGCTCGGCCTGCGCCCTGGCCAGCCGCTCGCGCTCCTCGTCGGGCAGCTCCTGCATCTTGCGCGCCAGCTCCTCGGGCGACTCGGGCATCCGGCCGCCGATGAGCGGGATGAATATGACCTGGCCGGTGGGCGCGCCCTGGATCACGAAGCCGCGCTGGCGCGCGCTGGCTTCGAGCTGGTTGATCAGTTCCTGGGCGCGCTGGTTGTACTTCTCGCGCAGCGCTTTGCGTTCCTGGTCGAAGTCCTCGCGCCGAAAGGCCTTGGGCAGCTGCTCGATGACGAAACTGAGCAGCTCGCGCATTCCTTCGCGCAGCTCGGCGCCCTGCCCGGCGCGCAGGTAGATCGCGGTCGGCGACTCCGGATTGCGAAAGTTGTTGACGTACACCCAGTCGCCCGGCGTCGGCATCGCCGCCGCCCGCTTGCTGAGCAGGCGGATGATCGCGTCGCGCTCGCGCCGCGTTCTGAGCCGGCTGACGAACACGTTGTAGCCGGGGGCGTCGATTCCAATCGCCATCCGCACCGCGTCGAGTGCGCGGTCCTGGCCCAGCAGCTCGTGGGCGTCCGGGCCGGCGGCCGCGCGCATCAGCTCATCCGCCGACAGCGGCGAAGGCGCGCGCAAGTCAGCGGCGCTGAGCTCGGCGGCCGGCGGCGCCGGCGCCAATGGCGGCCGCGCCGCCGCTCCCGAGTCGGTTCTGCGATCGTCGCCCTCTGCCATCGCGCCTTCCTTTCCCGCGGTCACTCGATCTTGATCCGGCGCGCCTGCGCCTTGGGCACGCGGATCGTCAGCACGCCGTGCGCCCAGCGCGCTCTGATATGCTCGCTGTCGACCGGGTGCGCGAAGGTCAACCGATGCTCGACGGGCGGCAGCGCGCCGGCCGGCACCCGCACCACCAGCTTGGAACCGCTGATCTCGACCGCCAGCGTGCGCGGGTCTGGGACCTCGACGGCAATCCGGACCTCGTAATGATTGCCGCAATCGACCACCATCGCGGGCTCGCCCGCAGCGGCGAATTCTCCCCGCCAGCGGCCCAACAACTCGTCGAACAGCTCATCGCAGGCGCGTTCGAAATCGCGCAGCGCGATCGCCCCGGAGCGCTTCTGATTGGCCACGGCGCCTTGCCCTCAAGACGATTGTAGTGCGTATCGATGCGCCGAATCTATCCTGCCCGCACTTGCGAAGCAGCGGGCGGCGGGCGTATCTTTCGGCTCTGTGCCGCTACTGGGCAAAATTCTTCTCGCCACCGACTTCTCGGACGACTCGGTCAACGCGCGGCGCTACGCCGAGGAACTGGCGCGCAAGTTCTCCTCCGAGGTCATTGTGCTGCACGTGGACCAGCCGCTGGCCCCGGTAATGGTGAGCGAGCTGGGCCCGGCCTTCGACGTCGGCGCGATGAACCAGATCGCCGAAGAGCAGCGCCTGGCCGCCCAGCGCGAGCTCGACCGGATTGTAACCCAGCTGCGGGACGCCGGGATCAAGGCGCGCAGCCTCTTGCGCGTCGGCGCGCCCTTCGTCGAGATCATTCACGCCGCGCAGAGCGAAGCTGTCGATCTGATCGTGATGGGCACGCATGGGCGCAGCGGGCTGGCCCATGTCCTGCTCGGCAGCGTCGCCGAGCGCGTCGTGCAGAAGGCCGGATGCGCGGTGCTCACGGTGCGCCATCCCGATCGCCGCTTCCGCCATCCGCTGGAAAAACAGGGCTAGCGCCGGCGCGCGCTCAGGCCGCGCGGCGCAGCACGATCAGCGCACGCGCATAGATCGGCACCGTTTCGCCCGCCGAGTAAACCGGCCCGTCGCCGGCGGGGAGCGGCTCCCCGGTATCGAGAATCCGGCTCCACTTTTTTCCCCAGTCGAGCGCGGGAAGACGAAAGGCAAGCTGCTCGTAGTGCGCGTTGAACATGATGAAGAAGCAGTCGTCCACCGCGCGCTTGGCCACCACGTGCTGACGCGCGGAGACGCCGCCGCCCAGCCATACCGCAAGCGACTTGGCGAATCCGTTCCGCCAGTCCTCCTCCGACATCTCCTTGCCATCGGGCTTGAACCATTCGATCCCGCAGGGGCGGGAGTCCGCGACGCCTCGCTCGCTTAGCCAGTCGGCCTGCCTGAACAGCGGGTGGCGCTTGCGCAACGCGATCAGGTAGCGGGTGAATTCCAACATCTCGCGCTCGGCGTGCTCCCAATCGAACCAGGAGATTTCGTTGTCCTGACAATAGGCATTGTTGTTGCCGCGCTGGGTGCGGCCAATCTCGTCGCCGCCGAGCAGCATCGGCACGCCCTGCGAGAGCAATAGCGTGGCAAGGAAGTTGCGCTTCTGGCGCTTGCGGGTGAAAGTGACTATCGGATCCTCGGTCGGCCCCTCCGCGCCGCAGTTCCACGAACGGTTATTGCTCTCGCCGTCGCGGTTGTCCTCGCCGTTGGCTTCGTTGTGCTTCTCGCGGTACGAGACCAGGTCGTTGAGCGTGAAGCCGTCGTGCGAGGTAATGAAGTTGATACTGGCGTGGGGGCGACGCCGGGTCGCCCTGTAGAGGTCGGCGCTGCCGGTGAAGCGCGCCGCCAGTTCGGCCAGGGTCTGGTCGGTGCCGCGCCAGTACTCGCGCACGGTGTCGCGGTATCTGCCGTTGAGCTCGCTGAACGGAGGCGGAAAGTTGCCCGCCTGATAGCCACCCTCGCCGAGGTCCCACGGCTCGGCGATCAGCTTCACCCGGCAGAGCACGGGATCCTGCTGGATCGCGCTCAGCAAGGGCGCGAAGCGATCGAAGGTCTGGCCGTCGCGCGCGAGCGTCACCGCGAGGTCGAACCGGAAGCCGTCCACGCGCATCTCCGTCACCCAGTAACGCAGGCTGTCCATGATCAGCTGGAGAACCCGCGGGTGGCGCGTGTTGAGCGTGTTGCCGCACCCCGTGAAGTCGAGGCAGTAGCGGCGATTTTCGGGGTTGAGCCGATAGTAACTTGCGTTATCTATTCCGCGAAAGCATAGCGTGGGGCCGAGATGGTTTCCCTCGCCGGTATGATTGTACACGACGTCAAGGATTACCTCGATCCCCGCCGCGTGCAGCGCTTTTACCATCCGCTTGAATTCGGTCACCTGCGCGCCGGTGCTCTTGTCCGCTGCAAAGCGCAGGTCGGGAGCAAAATAGCCAACCGAGTTGTAGCCCCAGTAGTCAGTCAGGCCGAGCTCGCCGAGATGTTTGGCGGCGGCCGACTGATGCACAGGCATCAGTTCGATCGCCGTGATGCCGAGCGCGCGCAGATGCTGGATGAGCGGCGCCGACGCAAGGCCGGTGTAGGTGCCGCGCAGCTCGGGCGGGACCTCGGGATGGCGCGCGGTCAGCCCCTTGACGTGCGCCTCGTAGAGGATCGTCTCGCTCCAGGGGATGTGCGGGGGCCGATCGCCTTCCCAGTCGAATCCGGGATCGACGACCACGCTCTTGGCCATCACCGCGGCGTCGTCGCGCTGGTCCCTGGCTCGATCGGCGTCGGGGTCGCCAACCGGGTAGCCGAACAGCGCGTCGTCGAGCGGAATCGGACGGTCGATCGCGCGCGCGTAAGGGTCAAGCAGCAGTTTGGCCGGGTTGAAGCGATGGCCGCTCTGTGGGTCGTACGGGCCGTGCACGCGGTAGCCGTAGCGCTGGCCGGGCGCGACACCCGCGATATAGATATGCCAGGCGCCGTCGGTCTGCTCGGAAAGCGCGATTCGGGCACGCTCCTGGTTGCCGCCGACGTCGTCGAACAGGCAAAGCTCCACCCCGACGGCGTTTTCGGAAAAGAGCGCGAAGTTGACGCCCGCGCCATCCCAGGTGGCGCCAAGTGGATAGGGAGCGCCTGGCCGGGTATCCATTTCAACCTCGAACCAATCGCCGAGCGCGCGGCCGCGCGGCCGCACCCACCCGACATTCCATCATCGCGGGCGCGCGAATGATCTTGCAAGCGCGCAAGGGCCGCAAGTGCGCGTGCGAACTGACACCGTAAGAGACATGCGCGCGCGGCTCGTTGGCGCTGATAGGGGCACCTACTGATGCGCGTCCTTCGCAGAGCCTGGCACGGTGAATGCGTCCATAGTTGAGGAAGACAAACTCAACGGGCGATTCCCTTCAAGTGCGCACGACACTGCTCGACTTCTTCAACGACTTCGCCGATTCGCCGGCCGAGTCTGTGATCCATGACGACGGCTACCGCTATTGGACCTACCGGTATCGGCAGATAGCGGGCGCTGCGCGCAGCTTCGCGATGCGCCTGAGAAGCGAAGGGATCGGCAAGGGAGACAAGGTGCTGTTCTGGTCGGAGAACCGGCCCGAATGGCCGGCCGCCTTCTGGGGATGTCTGCTGATGGGAGTGGTCGTAGTCCCGATTGACTACCGCACCTCCGCCGAAGTCGTGCGTAACGTCCAGAACGTGGTCCGGGCGCGCGCAGTCGTGATTGGCGACGAGGTGCGCGGCGTCGGCCTGGGTGAGGCGGCCCCGGTATGGCGCTTCGGCGACGTCGACCTCTCGCGCACGGCCGATCCCGGGCCGTTGCCCGCGATCGGCCCCGACGACGTCGTCGAGATCGTCTTCACCTCGGGCTCGACGGCGGCGCCCAAGGGCGTCGTGCTCACCCATCGCAACCTCGTCGCCGACCTCGTCCCAATCGAACGCGAGGTGCTGAAGTACCGCCGCTACGCGCGCCCGCTGTTTCCGCTGCGGCTGCTCAACCTGCTGCCACTCAGCCATATGTTCGGACAGGCGCTGGCGATGTTCTTTGCGCCGATGGTGCCGGCGGGCGCGATCTTCATGCGCGGCTACGCGCCGCACGAGGTCGTGCGCCAGATCGAGAGCAAACGCGCCGCGTTCCTGGTCGCGGTGCCGAAAATGCTCCAGGTGCTGCGGCAATACGTGACGCGCGAGTTTCCCGAGCTGGCGCATCTGAAGCAGGATCGCTCGCCGTGGCTCGTGCGCCGCTGGCGTTACCGCAGGGTCCATCGGCTGTTCGGATGGAAGTTCGTCGGCTTGGTCGTCGGCGGCGCGCCGCTGGAGGCGAGCCTCGAGGAGTTCTGGCGCGCACTCGGCTTCCTCGTCGCGCAGGGCTACGGCCTGACCGAGACCGCGCCGATCGTCGCCTTCAACCATCCGTTCCATCTGCGGCCCGGAACGGTGGGTAAGCCGCTGCCCGGCGTCGATTTGCGAATCGCCCCCGACGGCGAGATCCTCGTGCGCGGCGACATCGTTACGCCCGGCTACGTCGGCGCGCCCGCGGACGCTTCCAGAGCCTTCGAGAACGGATGGTTCCATACCGCCGACATCGGCGCGCTCGACCGCGACGGCTATCTCACCGTGCGCGGGCGCAAGAACGAGATGATTGTCACGCCCGAAGGGCTCAAGGTCTTCCCTGACGACGTCGAGCTCGTGCTGGGCCGGATTGCCGGTGTGCGCGACTGTGCGGTCGTCGGCCGCGAGCGCGTCCACGCCGTGCTCGTGCTCGATGACGGCGCCGACAAGGACGAGATAATCCGCCGCGCCAATGCCGAGCTCGAGGAACACCAGAAGATCCGCGGTGTATCGATCTGGACGGCGGGAGCGCTGCCGCGCACCGAGGGCACCGGCAAGCTCAAACGGCCGGCGATCCAGAAATGGGTCGATGCGGGCGGCGTGTCAGCGCCGGCGGCGGCAATCGGCGGCGCGCCAGGCGAAATTCTCGACGTGCTTCGGCGCTACGCCCCGGATCGCACGATCACGGCCGAGACCACGCTCGAAGAACTCGGCTTGAGCTCGCTCGAACAGGTCGAATTGATGCTCGAGCTGGAGGAGGAGTTCGACGTCACGCTCGACGAGCGCGCTTTCGGCGGCGAGCGGCGGCTGGGCGACCTCGCGGCGCAGCTCGCGCAGCCGACGCCGTCGCGGGCACCGGCGGTCGCGATGCGCTGGAATCGCGGCGCTGTCGCGAGCGCCGTGCGCCGGATCATGCTGGCCGGATTGATCCTGCCGTTGACCCGGCTATGCGCGCGCGCCACGCCAGGCGCCGGCGCGGCGCTCGTCGGCGTCGCCGGACCCGTCATCTTCGCCGCCAACCATCAAAGTCATCTCGATACACCGGTCATCCTGAGCGCGCTGCCCACGCGCTTTCGCTATGCGACTGCGCCCGCGATGTGGATGGAGTTCTTCGACGCGCATTTCCATCCGGAGCGTCATCCGCCACTGCGGCGGCTGCTCAACAGCGCTGCGTACTATCTCGCCGCCTTGCTGTTCAACGGCTTCGCGCTCTCCCAGCAATCGGCGGGGCTGCGCGAGACCCTCCGCCATATCGGCGACCTCGTAAGCGAAGGATGGTCGGTGTTGATCTTCCCCGAAGGCGAGCGCACGCGCAGCGGCGCAATCGGCCGCTTCCATCCGGGGGTTGCGATGATGGCCTCGCGCCTGCGCGTGCCGGTGGTGCCGATTCGCCTGCGCGGCGTGGACCGCGTGCTGCCGCGCGGCGCGAAAATAGTCCGGCCCGGACGGGTCGAAATCGCCTTCGGCGCGCCGATTGATCTCCGCGGCGAGGACTACGAGGCGCTAAGCGCCCGAGTCGAGGCCGCCGTGCGCGCGCTTTAGCGAGCTCTCGAACTGTCAGAGGCTCAACGCGTGATGTGGGTCCACTGGCCGCGGTCGCCGTAGGTGACCCCATAACGTTCGCGCATCAGTTCCTTGAACTCGTCGATGCCGAGCGTCGGCCGTGAATCGAAGAAGTCGGGATACTCGGAGAGGAACCAGTTGGCGTCCTGGGTGATCTCCAGCCCCGGCGCGCCGTTGACGATGAACGTCGGCACGTCGGCCATGTGGCTCAGCCACAGGTTGACCTGGATGTTGAGCTTGTCGAAGAGCGCGCGGCCGATGACCTCGTCGCCGCCGGCTAGCGCCGCATGGTCGCCCGCCTTGGCCGCCTCGTACGCCTCGACCAGCCGATCGCCGACCACGCCGTAGGCCATCAGCAGGCCCGAAAAGTCCGGGTAGGCATTGTACAGCGGTTCGAACTTGCCCTGCGGCGTGCGCCCCTTGAGCAGCCAATGGACGCCCTCCTGCGGGGTAACGCGCTTGATGATGAAGTCGAGGCCGCGGTCGCGCTCGAGAAAGACGTTGGCGCTGATCTGGCGCGGCGAGCGGTCGTAGAGCATGTGGTTCCAGTCGGGATCATAAAAGAGCCGCTCCGGGAAATAGTCGTGGGTGACGCGGCCGAGCTTGGCCGGGTCGCCGGCGGCGCCGAAGTCGGCGCAGGCGTTCTCGAGCAGCGGCGCGTTCTCGGCCAGCACGAAGCGCAGGCCGGGAAAGCCGCCGGTGCGCGCGTAGCAGGTGCGTTCGGTCGGCCAGAAAACCCATCGATGGGCGCCGTCATGGGGGACGATCTCGACCCAGTCCTCCTGGCACAGAATGCCGACCTTGGGCATCAGCTCCTCGGCCATCGTGCGCGCGGCCTCGGGCGAATGGTTGCGGGCGAAGTCGATCTCGTAGCGTCGGCGCAGCTCCTCGCGCCGATAGCGCTCGTTCTTCTCGGCCCAGAAGGTGCAGGCGGTGGTCTTGCCGGTGCCGGTGGGACCGGTAAAGGTGGTCGCGGTGCCGCGGCTGTTCTGCACCGCGGTGCCGGCGTGGGCCGAGATGATTCCGATGAGCGACATGATCGCCATCAGGGGCGACAGCACGCCGCGGCTCTTGACCTCGCCGTGATAGTCGGTGTTGACGGTCATCACGGTGACCCGGTCGCCGAGGTCGCTCAGCGGACAGAAGAAGACGAAGTTCGACGATACCACCGCCCTGTTCTTCGGATCGAAGAAGCGCGAGCGCGCAAGCGTCGAGGGCAGACCGAGGGTGTGGCGATGCTTGGCGGGCAGGCGGCGCAGGAAGGCGCGGTACTCGGCCTCGTTGCGCGGAACGCCGATGAGCGAGATGATCTCCACGTTGGGCAGCTTGCGCCCGACCTTGCGGAAGCGCTCTTCGAGGTCGGCGCGCATCTTGAGCATCGCCGGGTCGCGAGTGGCGAAAAAGTTGAGCCGGCTGGTGCGGTAGAGATACGGCACATTGCCGCACTGCGCGTAGCTCACGCCTGCGCACAGGAATTTCGAAACCAGCGTCTTGCGCTTGTCGGCGAGCTCGAAGGCGCGTAGCCACGCGAGCGCCTCGGCGCGGTCGGCCTCGTGATCCTCGCGCCGGGTGCGGGTGACCAGCCGCTCGGCGCGCCCGGCGATCACAGTGTTGGCCGAATTGATCACCGGGCCGCGGGTGGCGTCGCCGTCGGACTCGTCGTGGCGCAGGATCAGGTCGTTGCGGTCGTTGATGCCGACCTCGGAAAGTCCCGGCCGCAGCTTCAGATACAGGCCGTGGTCGGAAATCACCTTGCCGAGCGGCGTTTCGATCCCGGCCACGCTTTGCGGCGACTCCTTGGACAGCCGCACGAGGTCGCTGGAGAGCACCACGCTGCGCAGCTCCTTCGACATGTCGGAGTTGAACAGCCGCACGCGCCGCCCGAGGTCGATAAGGGTGACCGGCGCGCCGTTGCTGGCGGAGAGCCGGGAGAGGTCGATAGCGCGCTCGTCGGCGGCGACCACCCGTCCGTCGCGATCGCGCCAGACGAGGTTGCGGTTTTTCAGCGCGGAGGGTTTGAGGAAGTCAGCCAGCGTATGTGTCGTCGTCGGTTCCATCACCAATAACTTGCAGCCCTGTGTTGCCGGAAAAGTACGGGGCCCTCAGCCTACCATCAGATTAGCTCAGCGCCAAGTCAGAAAGCTCTGATATAAGTGTAGCTTCAGACCATAAGCAGCGCTAAGGGCGGCGCGCACCCCCTTAGTAGACCGCGCTGGCGCGGGCGGCCGCGATCAGCCGCTCGATCTCCTCTTCGGTGAAGCCGGCCAGCAGGCGCGCCTCGCGCGCGATCGTGATGGTCTGCGAGTCGCCGGCGACGTCCTCGATCGGCCGGCGCGCGCCGCGCGCGCTGAACAACTCATCGACGCTGTCCTGGAACTGCTGGGCGCGTTGCAGCCGCTCGGGGTCGCCCTCGGTCAGCTTGCGCATCCACTTCGAGCCCATCCGTACATGGGTTATTTCGTCGGCCAGCACATAATCGACCGCACGTTCGATTATCTCGTCGCCGTTTTTCTGCGCGATCCGGATGAGCTGGTCGAAGACATCACAGGCGAGCCCCTCCAGGCCGCGGTTGATTCCGGCCACGCGCGCCGCCGGGTCGTCGGCCAGGGTGCATCGCCACAGGATCTCGGTCTCAGGATAGTCGCCCGGCTGGGCGCCGAGATACTGGAGCAGCCGCATGAAGATTTCGCTGTGCCGCGACTCGTCCCATACCTGGCGCGCCATGTCGAGCTGGAACTCCCACGGCGCGTCGGGAAAGTCGAACAGCGTGCGCCCCGCCGCCTCCATCGCCTGCAACTCGCCGGCGAAGATGCCGTGCAAGCGCACGCGCAGCGCCTCGTCGTCGAAGGGCAGCACGCGGTCGTCGAGCCCCTGCTCTTCGCGGATCTCGCGCATCCGGCGCGCGCGGATGAGGACGAAGTTGTCGGGGCGGGCAAGGCGGTCGGCCGGGATCATCTTCTGCATTGTGTACGTCCTCGCTCTGCGGAGCCGGATGGTCCGAGCGCGATTTTCGCGCGCCCGCGCGGCAGCGGCAAGCTCGCGCGGCTCAATAGGCCGCGCTGCGCGCGGCGGCTCTGACGAGCCGCTCGATCTCCTCCTCGGTGAAGCCGGCCATCCGGCGCGTCTCGCGCGAGATGGTAAGCGTGGCGTCGAACTCGATCTGCTTGCCGCCGAGGAGCTGCGGATTCTGCGGCGCTTCCTCCTTGGAGGTGCGAAAGCCGTCGAAGTTGAACAGCGCGTCGATGTTTTCCTGGAACTGCTGCGCGCGTTGCAGCCGCTCGGGGTCGCCCTCGGTCAGCTTGCGCATCCACTTCGAGCCCATCCGCACATGGGTGATCTCGTCGGCCAGCACGTAATCGACCGCGCGCTCGATAATCGGATCTCCCATCTTCTGCCCCAGCCGGATGATCTGCTCGAAGACGTCGCAGGCGAGTCCCTCCAGGCCGCGGTTGATTCCGGCCACCCGGCAGGCCGGGTCGTCGATCTGCGTGCATGACCACAGGATCTCGCTCTCGGGGAACTCGCCGAGGTAGGAGCCGACGTATTCGAGCAGCCTGGTGAAGATCTCGCTGTGGCGCGACTCGTCCCACACCTGGCGCGCCATGTCGAGCTGGAACTCCCACGGCGCGTCGGGAAAGTCGAACAGCGTGCGCCCCGCCGCCTCCATCGCCTGCAACTCGCCGGTGGCGATCCCGTGCAGTCGCCCCTTGAGGAACTCGTCCTCGAACGGCATCGCGTTGGAGGGCGACAGGCCCTGGTCGATGCGCGCCTCGCGGATCCGATCGACCGGGACCAGGATATGATTGTCCGGGCGCGCGAGCCGATCGACGGGAATCATTCTCTGCATGGCGGTACCCCCTGGCGTCTTTACCAGTGGCCAGCATTCAGCGGGTCCAGGCGGTGCGCCCGCCTGACAGATTGGCGACCTCCCACACCATCCAGCGCCCGTGATGCTCGCCGAGCCGCATCTGGAGCGTGAACGGCTCCACGCCGCGTCCGAACAGGCGGCCTTTTATATAGTAATGTGCGTTGACCTTGGCGTGCACGACGATCTCGTGACGGTCGTACGGCCGGGAGCCAATCGCCTCGACCAGCGCGCGCAGCTCGCCGAGCACCTTAGGCATCGCCAGCGCCTCCAGCTCCGCGCCCTTGCCCGCATCGCGGCCGGCGACGGCAAACAGGTCGAGCACCAGGTGTGCCGCGGCGAACATCGCGGCCGGCGGAACCAGCCGCGGCTCGATCGGCTGCGGCCCGATCGCGTGCGCCCGGTTTCCGAGATCAGGCATTGGTTGTTCCCATTACGACCGCCGGCTTCGGGCGCCCCACGCCGGTCCATGGCGAGCGCCCGGGCGGGAAATATTCAGCCTCTGCGATTCGCCATTGGCCGTCCCCCTCGCGCTTCCATCGGAGCTGAAGCAGCGCGCTGCCGCGCGGACCCGCAAAACGCAGCTTCGAGATGTAATGGGCGCCGAGCCGCGCAAGCGCGGGCGTGCTGACGCTGTCAAACGGGCCGCATTGCCACGCCGCTTCGAGCGCGCTGCGGTAGCCCTCCAGCGCGGCGGCGGTGAGGAAGCGTTCAGCCGCGGCGTCGCGCTCAAGCACGGCCTGCGCATGCGCCGCGATCGCCTCGCACAGATCGGGAACCTTCTCCTTCAAACTCCGCAAACTCATCAGCTTCGTCCAGCCTTGCGCGGCTCCTCGCGATCGCGCTCGAACCCGGTGACGCCGCCGGCGGCGGCAAGCAATTCTTCGAGGTGGCCCTGCCAGGCGGTGGCCCGGCGATGCTTCTCCGGGCTGTCGAGCAGGTCGTCGAGCAGCACGAGACCGCGCTCGACATGCCGCTTTTCGTCCTCGACGAGGTGAGCGAGGATGCGCAGCGTGGGCGGCTCGTAAATTGGGTTGGCGGCGGTGACGTGAGCGCTGTAATGAGCGATCAGATGAGGCTTGAGCACGCGGAAGATTCCAACCAGGCGCTCGATCGTGTCCTCCCATTGCTCCTTGTCTTCGATCGCGTTCATGAAGGCGACGAAGGACTCGTTGGGCGGACGCGAGACCTGAGCTTGACTGCGCAGCTCGCCCAGCCGCTTGCCGAGCGCGTCGGCGTGCAGCGCGCACTCGTACACCTGGCGCGCCATCTCGAGCTTGACCGGGATTTCCGGTGTCAGCGCGATCCAGCCCGCCATCATCCGCATCATCCGCTCCTCGGCGTAGCGGTAGTTCATGATGAAGCCGGCGCTTTGGCGGACCGAGTAAACGCCTTCGAGGGTGCGGCGATCGGTGAATGCCATCCTTGCGCGTACCGCCCTTCCAGAAATCAGGCCTGGTCGCCCTCGCGCGCCTCGGCGGCGAAGAAGCGGCCCTCGACCAGCGCCGCGATCTGGCGCCAGTAGATCTCCTTGCCCGTGTTGCCCAGGTAGTCGGCGCCCACCGCCCAGCCCGAGACCAGCATATGGATCGCCTCGACCACGCTGCGCAGGTCGTCGTAGATGATCACGCCGAGCTTGCGCCCGCGCGCGAGCACATCCTCGATCGCCGCAGTGTAGCCGCCGACGATCCGCCGTAGCGCGCCGCGGTAGGCCGGCCGGCGGGCGAGGTAGCGCACTTCCTGGTTGAGCACGCTGAACGCCTCGCGGTAGCGATCGACGACGTCGAGCACCGCGCGCATCATCCCGAGCAGCTCGCGGCGCGGCTCGCCGCCGGCGCGGCTGCGGATCTGCGGCAGCGTCTCGGCGAACTCGGCGACCATCGAGTCGGCGAGCAGGAGCAGGATGTCGTCCTTGCTCTGGAGATAGACGTAGATGGAACCGGCGGCGAGGCCGGCCTCGAGCGCGATCTCCTTGACCGTGGCCTCGTGAAACGATTTGCGTTCGAGCACGCGGCAGGCGGCGAGAAAGATCTGGCGCCGGCGCGCGCGCGCGAGCTTCTCGTCCTGCGCCGGCAGGGTTTTCAGCGCTTCGGCCATTGGTGCGTCGGCGACGACCAGCGCGTCCTCCCTGACGCTTAATGAATGAACGTTCATTTGTCAAACCGCCGCCCGCCGCGGTCCGCGCGCGCCCGCAACTCGGCGCGCGCTGCCGACGCTAGTCCGCGCGCTATCGCGGCTGGCGGCGAACCGTCATTATGTGGGCGGCGCGGGCGCGCGGGCGCCGCACTCCGATGCCTCAATCGCCCAATTTCCGAAAGCCGACAGCCGTCGAGCGCCTCTTCAACCGCCTCTTCGGCGCCGCGCTCGCCCTGGGGCTCGGACTCGGCCACAACTACCTGGTCGAAGTGACGGGGCGCAAAAGCGGCAGGCCATACGCCACTCCGGTCGATTTGCTCGAAGCCGGCGGGCGCCGCTACCTGGTCGCACCGCGGGGCGAAACCAACTGGGTGCGCAACGCCCGCGCCGCCGGACGCATAGCACTGCGCAAAGGCGCTTGGCGCGAAGATTTCGTCGTTCGCGAGGTCCCCGCCGCGCAGCGGTCCACCCTGCTCAAGGCCTATCTCGATCGCTTCGCTCCTACGGTGCAGCGCTATTTCCCGGTCAAGCGCGGCGCCGCCGAATCCGAGTTCATCCCGATCGCCGAATGCTACCCGGTGTTTGAACTGACGACCGCCAGCCAGGCGCCGCGCCGCTCCGGAGTCCGCCGTGGCTGAGCTCTCGCCGCCGCTCGCCGACGCAATGTCGCAGCAGGCCGATCCCGCCTCCGCGCCGGACGATCCGGCCGGCCGCGAGCGCATCCGACGGGTCATCCGATGCGTGGTCGCGCTGATGTTTTACCAGGGCTTCACGATCGCGATCCTCGGAACCGGCGCGCCGTGGATCGCAAAGAGCTTCGGCCTCGACCAGGCGGGAATCGCGCGCGCCTTCGCCTGGGTGTCGCTGAGCGCCTTCGGCGCGCTTGCGCTGGCGCGGATGGCCGACCGGGTCGGACGGCGGCGCGTCGTGCTGTGGTCGATGGCGGGAACGCCGATATCGGCGCTGGGCGCGGCGCTCGCGACCCGCGTGGGGTGGCTGATCGTCTCCTCGGCCTTCCTGTTCGCCTTTCTCGGCGCGACCATCGCGAGCGCGGTGGTGATGCTCGCCGAGGAGCTGCCGGTGGACCAGCGCGCCAAGGGGCAGAGCTACGCCGCGCTGGCGGGCTCGATGGGCAGCGGACTGTGCATCCTGGTGATGCCGGCGCTGGCGCGCACGGCCCTGAGCTGGCGCGGACTGTTCCTGCTCTCGGCGCTGGGGATCGCGCTGTGGCCGACGATGGCGCGGATCGTGCCGGAGAGCCGGCGATGGGAACGCGCGGCGGCGGCCGGCGTCACCGTTCGAACCAGCTTCTACGCGGTTTTCCGCGCGCCGTGGCGCAAGCGGGCGATCGTGCTTTTGATCTGCTCGTTGCTCGGCGCGGTCTCGTCAACCGGCGCCGACGCGTGGACGTATTTTCACGCGGTCACGGTGGTCCATCTGTCGCCCGCCGCGACCAGTATTCTGATTCTCGTCGGCGGCGGAATCGGGCTCGCCGGTTTTTCGCTGGGCGCGTGGGCCTCCGAGCGCTTCGGACGCGTCCCGACGGTGGCGATCCTCGGACCGCTCGGCGCGATGGGCGTGCTCTGGTACTACTGGGGCCCGCCGGCGCATTTCGCGCTGCCCGCGCTATGGCTCGGCGCGGGCTTCGCCTGGCGCACCGCCATGGGCAACGGAGTCGTCGTGGCCGCCAACTCGGCGGTGACCGAGCTGTTGCCGACCGCGCTGCGCAGCACCGTCATCGGATGGCTGTCGATCACGATGTCGCTCGGCGCGCTGGCCTCGCATACCACGGTCGCGCTGCTCGCGGGCCCGATGGGCGGGCTGTCGGTTGTGGTCGGCTACCTGGCGCTGCTCGGATTGCCGAGCGCCGCGCTCTTCGCGATCTTCATCGACGAGACCCGCGGCCTGACGCTGGAGGCCGCCTCGGGCGAGGCGCTGTCCTAGCTAATTGTCGGCGAGCTTCAGCTCGGTCTCGACGAAGTCCTTGCGCGCCGGATCCCATCGGAAGGCCGCCGCGCGTGCGAACTTCCCCGCCCGCACGGATATCACGATGTACACCGTCTCGGGATAGTCGGGCTCGCCGGGATCGAACGAACAGGCCTGGGCGCGGTCGGTCGCCGAAAAATAGGCGTCGTGGTCGGGATGCGAGTGATAGACCGCACGCAGCGCGAGACCGCGCTCGTCGATTTCCTTGAGGACCGCCAGGTGCTCGCGCGGTTCCATCAGGAAAGCCGTGCGCGCGTCGCGCGGGAAGGCGGCGGGATCCTCGGCGTGCTTGCGGTTCTGGATGTTGGTGATCGGACGGACTTCCTCGGCGCCGGCGCCGCCGATCAGAAAGCCGCAGCACTCGAAGGGAAACTCGCGCTCGGCCTGGGCGACGATCTGATCGAAGACGCTGCGGCGAATCGTGACCGACTCCATCGAATTGCGGCGGGCACCGTCGCGGATGCGACTCGTCGCCCGTGCGAACGAAGTTAGCCGCTCGCATCCGCCGCCACAACGGCCCGCGATGGGCACCGCGCGCGGGCGTCACGGCTTGCCCGCGGCGCGCCACCGCTATAAGGAAGTAGCCCATGGAACGGACAGCGATTCGCCTGGGCGGCGTCGAGCTCGGCTCCTCGATCATGAACGCCTCGGGGCCGCATTCGGCCGAGCGCGGCGAGATCTTCGAGCTCGCCGCCCGCCATCAGGGTGCCCTCGTCTTCAAATCGTGCAACGTGGCGGGCCTCGAGGCGCCCGACAATCTCAAGAATCGTGGCGTCGAGCACTTCGCCACGATCGCGCGCGAGCTGGTGCCGCGCCACAAGGTGATTATCGCAAGCGTGGTCGGCAAAACCGAAGACGAAATCGTCAAGGTCGCCGCCGCACTCGACCGCGCGGGCGTGCGGATCGTCGAGCTCAACCTCGCTGACGACTACGTGATGAGCTCGGTCGCCCCGTTCGCTTCCTACGAGCGGCTCAAGGCGCTGGTCGGGCGGGTGCGGGGAGAAATCGGCGCGGCGCTCGCGATCAAGCTGCCGGGCAAGCCGGGCGCGATCGAACCCAGGGCGCTGGCCGAGATGTTCAAGGAGATCGGCGTCGGCGTCGCGGTGTGCGCCAACGATCTGCCCAAAGACCTGGAAATCGACCTCGCCAGCGCAACGGTCAAGGGCGGCGCGCGGCCGCTTTCCCAGGCGCATACGTTCTGGCGGCTAAGCGAGGGCATCTACGACGTCGTGGCGGTGGGCGGAATCAACACCGGACGCGACGCCTACGTCGCCCATCTCACCGGCGCCAGGGCGGTCCAGGTCGGTTCGGCGCTGATCAAGGAAGGCGCCGGCGCGCTCGGCCGTATCGACCGCGAGCTTGACGCGCTGCTCGCCGAGCGCGGCAAACGCTCGGTCGCCGAGATCGTCGGCCAGGCGCATTTCGAGTAACCCGGGCGGCGCACGCGCCCCGGCTACGCGGCGCGCGCCGGACAGGAGCGCAGATGAAGGCAGCGATGCTCGCGGGGCTTATTGTGTGCGCGGGCGGATGCGTGCGGTTTCAACCGCAACCCGCCACCAACTACAAGCCGAGCGCGATCGGGCAGAGCGTCACGCTCAAGGACACATCGATCCATTTGGATCCCAACGTGCTCAAGCCGGGCACACCGCGCAGCGCGGTGCAGGCCGCCTTCGGCGAGCCCAACGCGACCCAGACCAACGCCGCCGGGCAACCCGAGGACGTTTACGCCTTCAATCCGGACGGCACCAAATTCGTCGATCCGACGATCCGGCCGCGCAACATCGCGCTCGCCGTCTTCAGCATGGGAGCCTCGGTCGCCATACGCCAGGCGCGACTTGCGATGACGGAGCGGAAGCTGACGATCTACGACGTAACCTACGGGGCCGACGATACGATCCAGTCGGTGCGGGTGCAGCAGCCGAGCGCGGGTGGCGCGCCGGCGCCGGGCGCCACTGGGGGTTCGTCGTCGCCGGCCTCGCAGGGCGCCGCGGGAATCGAATAACGGCCGCGCGCGGCGCGCGCCTGGCGCTCGGATTGTCGAAATCGCGCCGGAGATGGGCGCGTATGCTTGCCCGGCTTCTTCCGCCTCTGGTAGCCTCGGCGAACGGTCGCGCACGCGGCCGCAAGTCAGTGCCTTCCTCTCCGTCCCCGTCGTCTAGCTCGGCCTAGGACACCGGCCTTTCACGTCGGTAACACGGGTTCAAATCCCGTCGGGGACGCTCGCTGCAGAACCCATGTCTTGAGCGAAGCGCCGCGGATAGGCTGTTGTGCGAGTGGACGACACCTGTCAACGGCGAGGCGCGGGCGAGCTGCCCGGCGGTATCCGCGCGCTCGCGCAGATCGGCGCCGTCGGGCTGCTGTGGGCGTTTATCCTCGTCGCGGCGGCGTCGCTGGCGGGCGCGATGCGGCGCGAGCGGCGCGCCGCCCAGGAAGACTTCGCCGTTTACTACTTGCTCGCGCAGACAATGCGCGAGGGACACAACCCCTACACGCTTGACCTCGCGCAAGCGGCGCGCGCAAACGGCGCGGACCTGCACGACATCAGCCGCGGCAGCGAGCCGCCGACTTTCCTCCTCCTGTTCGAGCCGCTTACGTTGCTCCCCCTGTGGACCGCCTACTGGGCCTGGCAGGGAATCAATCTCTTCTGCCTTGCCGCCACCCTGCTGTTGTTGCTGCGTCACGTATCGAGATTCGATCCTGCGCTGGCGGCGGCCCTCGCAGGACTCGCGATACTCTATCCGCCGGTCGGTTGGCATTTCTGGATGGGACAGAGCAAACTTCCGTTGCTGCTGCTGCTGGCGTTTGCGATGCGCTGGATGGAACGCGGACGCGACGCCGAAGCCGGGCTGGCGCTGGCGTTAGCGGCGTTGTTGCGTATCTTCCCGCTCGTAGTGATTGGCTATCCGGTGCTTCAGCGTCGATGGCGGGTCGCGGGCTGGGCGATCGCCGGCCTGCTCGTCGGCGGCGCGCTTACGGCCGCTTGCGCAGGATCGGCAAACATACGGTCCTTTGTATCATCAATATCATTTCTGACCGGCCATTGGTGGGAACATGATATTGCGCTTCGCGCATTCGTTGCGCGCACGCTATGGGCGGTTTGTCCTGCTCCGGCGCTCGCGCCGAGACTCGTCAGATACATAATCGTGGGCGCGGTCGACCTGGGCGCGCTTGCCGCGACGTTGAAGGCGACGATGGCCTACGGCGAACGGACCGATCCCGACCGGCGTGTATTCTCGCTCTGGATCGCGACCTCCGTGTTTTTGCTTCCGGTGGCGTGGGATTACGACCTCGTCCTGATGCTGATCCCGTTCGCGCAAATCGCGGGCGCCGCGGCGCGCGGCGTGGGGAGCCGCCGCGCGCTTCGGTGGGCCGCGCTCAGCTACCTGCTCATCCTGCTTTGGGAGTGTGTAATTGGCCACGTTCTACCGTCGGGTGCGGCGCTGCGCCTGACGCTCGGCGAAGGCGGTACTTTTTCGATGTGCGCCGGGTGGCTGGCGGCGTATTGGTTCACGCTCGATGGCCGCGGCGCGGACGCGCTGGCGATGCGCGATCGGTCACAAGCCGCGCGGCAGCGGGGTGCGGCGGCCTGATGATGCGCCGCGCTTGATTCAATCCCCGTGCGCGGACTATGAGAACGCGACGGCACCAGTGCGCGCGGGCCGCCGCGGTAAGCCAATCCAGCTCCAAAGGAGAAAGCATCATGAAGATCGGATTTTTCGCCATCGGACTCGGCCATCTGACGCGGCCCGACTTGATCAAGACCGTCGCTGTCAACGCCGAGCGGCTGAACTTCGCCACCATCTGGGCGCCCGAGCACGTCGTCCTGCTCGACAAGCACATTTCGAAGTACCCCTACTCGGAGGGTGAATTTCCGGTGCCCGCTGACACGCCGTTCGCCGACCCCTTCGTCACCCTGGGTTACGCCGCGGCCTACACGTCGCGGATCAAGCTGGTGACCGGCATCTGCCTGGTGCCCGAGCACAACCCGGTCGTGCTGGCCAAGGTCGTCGCGACGCTCGATCAGCTGAGCGGCGGGCGCTTCACGCTGGGCGTCGGCGTGGGCTGGCTGGAAGAGGAATTCCAGGCGATCGGGGTGCCGTGGGAGCGGCGCGCGCAGCGCACCCGCGAGTATATCGAAGCGATGCGTTGCCTGTGGCGCGACGCGCACAGCAGCTATCACGGCGAGTTCGTCAACTTCGACAACGTGCGCAGCTATCCCAAGCCGGTGCGCCGCGAAGTTCCGATATGGTTCGGCGGCGAGAGCGGCCCGGCGCTGCGGCGCGTGGCCGAGTACGGCAACGGATGGTGCGGCTTCAATCTCAGCGCGGATGAGGCCGCGGCCAAGCTCAAGCGGATCGATGAGCTGCTCAAAGCGGCCGGGCGCAAACGCTCGGAGCTGTACATGGCGATCTCGCCCTACTCCAAGCCGATCACGCGCGACGATTTGAAGCGCTACCGCGACGCCGGGATCGACGAACTGGGGCTTATCGACTTCAGCCCGCCGACCAGCGAGCGCGAGATGGTCGCGCATCTGGAGCAGATGGCGCGCGAGTGGGTCGAACCCGCGGCCAGGCTCTGAGCGGCGGGCTGCGCAGGCGAATCGCGATGGAGAAGTCGCTCGTGCCGCGCGTGCGCGCGATTCTGATCGCAGGCAAGGCCGCGCTGGCCGGCGCGCTGATCGCAGCGGTGGCCCTGGCGGGGCTGCCCCGGGCGGCGGCAGGTGCGCCCGGCGCAGTCCCGACGGAGCGCCATAGCGGCGTGGTCGGCGTATGGGAGGGCACCTCGCTCGCGACCTGCCCAGGCTCGGCGGCCAACCGTTGCAACGCTCAGCAGAAGATCACGCTGACCCTGGTCGAGGGCGAGGGCGGGCGGCTCGGCGGCTTCTACAAGTGCGCTTACGGCAACATGAACTGCTACAACATGAACGAGACCGGCAAGATTGTCAGCGTCGAGTTGAGCGGCGCGTTGCTCCGGGCGCTGGTGGCGATGCCCGACGGCACGAGCTGCACGTTCAACGGGCGTCTTGCCGAGAACCTCCTGAGCGGCGGCTACTCGTGCTACGGCGGCGGCTCGCTGCTCGAGCGCGGCTCATGGCGGGCCACGCGCGCCTACTGAGCACATAATCTTAGTTTGCCTGGCTTAACCCCCACCCGTATCATCGAGGCAGGTGCGGCCGAGGACACCGTGGAGTTACGGGCGCGCCCTGCTTCGCGCTCGCAGTATGAAGCTATCGTCCGCGCTCGCACGACTGCTTCGGCTCAGACTCGAGATTGCTCTGATCGTCGCCTTGGGGCTAGCCGCGCTCGGCAGCGGGATCAACGAGGCCCCACTGGTCGACTGGGACGAGGCAACCTACGCCGAGGTTACGCACGAGGCGCTAGCCGCCCACGACTACCTGCGTTTCACGTGGAACAATGAGCCGTACGTTAAGAAGCCGCCGCTGCTCTTCTGGACCTTGGCCGCCTCGTTTGGCGCGCTGGGCGAGAGCGAATTCGCCGCGCGGCTGCCGTCGGTCGTCTTCGGCGCCGGGACGCTGGTCCTGATATACTTGAGCGCGACGCTGGCGGCCGGGCGGCTTGCCGGCACGCTCGCCGCCCTGATTCCTCTTCAGTTTTACTTCTTCGTCGCCCGCGGCGGACGCGAGTGTGCGACCGACGCGCCGCTGCTGTTCTTCATGACGCTGGCGATTTACGCGACGCTGCGCGCGCGCGGCAGCCGTCGATGGGCCGCCGTTGCGGGAGTTGCGAGCGGGCTTGCGATCCTGAGCAAGGGGCTTGCGGGAACGCTGGCACTGATCGTCGCGCCGCTGGCGGTTGTTCTGGTGCCCGGCTTCGAAACCGTGGGCACGGCCGGCCTCACGACGATCTTCGTCTGCGCGGGGGCGGTCGCCACGCCATGGTATGTATACGCGGCGTTCCACAATCCGCTGTTCTGGAGCAGCTTCGTCGGTCACGAGACGCTCGCACGTATCGTGCGCCATCTGGAGGACGAAACCCGCCCCGGCTCCTACACGCTGCGCGTTTTCGCCGAGGAAGCGCGTTTTCTGTGGCCGCTCCTGCTGCCGCTGGGCGCACTTACGCTGACCGCCGAGCGCCGCGTCGCGGCAGGTGAAATACTGGGGCGGCTCCACCCCGCCGTCGGGCTGTGGCTCGTATGGCTCGCGATCGCGCTCGGCGCGGCGTGCGCGGTCCAGACGAAGTTGCCGTGGTACGTGCTTCCGGCGCTGATGCCGGTGGCGCTGCTTGGGGGCACGCTGGCGGCGCGGACGCTCACATACCGCGGTCCGATGCGAACGGCGGTCATCAGTATGGATGCGCTTGCACTGATGCTGATCGCGCTCCACGCGCCCGCGCGCTGGAACCTTATCGCCGACGCCCATCATGTACAGCGGCTTCGCAGCGCGCCGAGCTACGCGATGGGGCTGAAGGCACGGCGGGCGGCCGCGCTGGCCGGCGGCGGCGAGCTCTACTTTGCGGGAGTCGAACTCCCGACGCTGGTGTACTACGCCCGGATGCGCTGCAAATTCGTCAAAAGCTCCAACGACCTGACCCGAATCACGGATCCGGGCGCCGCGGCGCCGCCGCCGGTTGAGCGTAACGAGCTGATGCTGGTCGATTCGCAGGGCCGCGCGCTGCCGATCACCACGCTTGACGCGGAATGGCAGCTCAGCGGCGATTCGTCGCCCTGAGGCGCGCCGTCCCCGCATGCCTGCGCGCCTCAACAGCTTCTACAGACGCGCCTGCCCGTTGATCGAAGACAACTTCCTGGTGCACCGGAGCCCGTACCAGCGGCCAAATTGGCACGTCGCGCTCATGACGCCGGTCGACAGAGGATGGTTGGTGGCGTCGTTGCAGATCGCGTATGTGGCCGAGTGGCGATATTCGTCAAGACGCGCGGTTTCTCCCGCATTTGCAATCGAGCGGGCGAACTGCTGTAGACTGCGGGGCGTCGCAACGCTCGACGCGATTCCGGCAAGCCTGTGACAATAGACCCGCGCAGCATTCGGGACAGGGAGACACGCCATGGTCAAAAGCGAAAAGCGCATCCTGACGACCCACGTCGGCAGCCTGCCGCGCAGCCCGAAGCTCGCCAACCTGCTCATCCGCCAGGAGCGGGGCGAGAAAGTTGATCAGGACGAGATCGATCGCGAGGCCGAGGCGGCAATCGGCCACGTCATCGAGCGCCAGCTCGCCGCTGGCGTCGATGTCGGCAACGACGGCGAGATGCCGCGGGTCGGTTTCCAGACCTACGTGCCGATGCGGATGAGGGGCTTCGGTGGCGAGAGCAAGCGCCCCACCCCGCAGGACATGCGCGAGTTCCCGGCCTACGCCGCGCGCAGCATCCAGCGCGGACTCGGCAGCGAGGGCGCCAAGGTCTTCAACGCGCCGCAGGCGCAGGCGCCGCTCAGCTACGAAGACCTGAGCGCGGTGCGCAAGGAATGCGACATGTTCGAGCGCGCCGCCGCACGCGCGTCGCGCCAGTTCGCCGAGCGTTTCATGACCGCGGCCGCGCCAGGGATTATCGCGACCACGATGCTCAACGCCTACTACGATTCCCATGAGCGCTACGTCTTCGCGATCGCCGACGAGATGCGCAAGGAGTACGAGTACATCGTCTCACGCGGCCTGCTGCTGCAGCTCGACGCGCCCGACCTCGCGATGGAACGCACCTTCCTGTTCCAGGACAAGTCGGAGGCCGAGTACGTCAAGATCGTCGAGACCCATATCGCGGCGATCAATCGCGCGCTGGTCAACATCCCGCCCGAGCGCGTGCGCCTGCACGTGTGCTGGGGCAATTACGACGGTCCGCACGTGCACGATGTCCCGGCGGAGGCGATCCTGCCGACCATCTATCGGGCCCGCGTCGGCGCGCTTTCGCTGGAGGGCGCCAATCCGCGCCACGAGCACGAGTACAAGGTGCTGCGCAAACTGCCGCCGCCCGCCGGCATGCTCATCGTCCCGGGCGTGATCGACTCCACCACCTGCTTCGTCGAGCACCCGGAGGTCGTCGCCGACCGCATCTGCCGCGTGGCCGAAGCGATCGGCGACCCAACGCGCGTGATCGCCGGCGTCGATTGCGGCTTCAGCACCTTCGCCGCCTACGAGATGGTGCCCGAGGAGATCGTGTGGGTGAAGCTGGCGGCGCTGCGCCAGGGCGCCGATCTCGCCTCGCGCCGGCTGTGGGGCTGAGGCCGATTTAGCCGCAAGCCTCGTCGTCTGGCGCGCCGTTCGACGGCGAACGCGCGACGCCCCGAAGGCCGCGCCCTAGTGCGGCAGATGGAGGACGTGTGGCAGCAGCAGGTAGGCAATGCCGCCGGCGGCGACCAGCAGGGCGGGATTGATGTGCCGCCAGAGCAGCAGCGCGAAGACGGCGGCGGCGATGAACAGACTCGTCGCGTTCAGGATCGACAGCCGCGCGATCGCATAGGTGCCCGACGCCATCAGCCCGATCGCCACCGGCGCCATCCCGTGCTGCACTGCCGCCCGCCACGGCGAGCCCTCGAAGCGCTCCCATAACCGGTTGGCGATCAGGGTCAGGATGCAGTCGGGCAGGAAGAAGGCAAGCCCGACCACCAGCGCGCCCAGCGCACCCGCCATCCGGTAGCCGATCAGCAGCACCATCAGCATGTTTGGCCCGGGCGCAACCTGGCCCAGGCTGTAGATGTCGCGGAACTCGGCGTCGGTGACCCAGTGGAAGTGATTGACGGTCATTTGCTGCATCTCCGGCAGCACCGCGGTGCCGCCGCCCACCGCAAGGATGGCCAGCAGCATGAAGACCCAGGCCAGGTTGAACAGCTTGCCCATCGCCGCGCGCGTTGCCCCTCAGTGCCGGATGTGGACGTAGTGCCGGTGGCGCAGGCGCTCGCGCAGATGGCGCGCGCGCTCTTCGAGATCGACGTGCTTGGCGCCCGGGCGATAGAGCCAGACCGCAGCCGGCCCCATCACCAGCAGCACCAGATAAAGCGGCAGGCGCAGGATGCTGACGGCGGCGAAGGTCGCGACGATGATCGCGAGGTCGAGCGGCCGCGCGAACTGCTTGTGACCAAGTTGCAGCGTGACGATCGAGAGCAGTCCGACCGCGGCCGCCGCGACGCCGACCAGGAAGAACTTGATCTGCGGGTTGTGCGCCTGCTCCTGCCACGCGACGCCGAGGCTCATCACGATAAGCGTCCCCGGCAGCATCATCCCCGCCGTCGCCGCAATCGCGCCGCCAATCCCGCGCAGCTTGTCGCCGATGATGACGCTCATGTTGACCGAGTTGAGCCCGGGCAGGGTCTGGCTGATCTCCAGCGCGTCGAGGAAGCCCTCGTCGTCGAGCCAGCCGGTATCGCTGACCATGTATTCGCGCAAGTAGGCGACCACTCCGCCGCCGAAGCTGATCGCGCCTGCCATCAGGAAGGTCCAGAAGATCGCGCCGAGCGAGACCTGCTGGGCGGCGCCGGCCTCAGCCGGCGCGCTCGCACTATTCATGATGCTTGACCGCCTGGCGGCCAGCGCCGTACACGAGCGCGGTCTTGGTGGTGCCCAGCGCAACCCAGTCGCCGGCGTCGAGCTGGATCGCCTTGAAAAATTTCTCCGACAGCTCGCGCGGCTTGCGATGGAGCGAGGGCAGGCCTTCGAACTTGAGCTGGTAGCCGAACTCGCCGATCATGTCGCGCCCGGTCGCGCGGTTGCGCCATACCGCGACCGAGGCCTTGCACCAAGTCTTGTCCCCGAAGTGCAGCTCGCCGAGGTGGACCAGGCTCTCGTCCACCACGACGTCATTGACCAAGGTGAGCGTCGCCTTGGGATTGGCCGTGCGCACGCGCTGGAGCGCCGGAAAGACCTGCGAAATGATCTCGAAGCGCTGGGTGAGGACCACGTTGGGGGTGTCGAGCTCGCAGCCGTTGGCGTACAGCGTGCGCATTCCGCCCAGCGTGTCGCTGAGCTGGAGGATCTCCTCCTTGAACTTGATCGTGTGGATGCACGGCAGCAGCGGGCGCATGTCCACCGCCGCCGCCACGGTCGGGTCGGGATGGCGAAAGCGGATGGTCATCTCAAAGTTGGGCTCGGGACGGCCATGCTTGAAGAAGGTCCGCTTCCGCAGGATGAAGCCGTCGTTGTAGAGCTTGAAGCGCGGAGTGTCGTAAAAGACGACCTCGCGCACGTGGCGCTCGTGCTTGTCGGCCTTCGCGAAATGAACGTCGAGCTGTTTGGCCACGTGATGGGCGTGCTTGTAGAACTTGTGGAAGCCGTCGTCGTCGGCGAAGCGCTCGGGCTTAAGCAGCAGTTTATATTCGCGGTAGTGGATCTTCTCGGCGGCCTCGCCGCCCGGCGCGGTCAGGCTCTGGTCGTCGGCATGACTCATGCGTCAGCATCTCCCTCTCGGCCTAGCCCCGGATTATAGCGGTTGCGCGCGCGCCGCGCTTGAAATCCCGCTGCGCCCGCCCGCGCTCGACCGCAATCCGAGTACCAGTACAATTTGCCGTGGTCAATCCGCGCCGCGCGCGACGCAGGGCGCAGCCGCTTTTCGCGCCGCCGTGGTATACAGAGGCGAGGCGACGCGCCGTGAAGGGAGGGTCGGCATGCCCGGAGATTCGCTTCGACACGTGCTCGACGGCTACAAGGTCCTCGACTTCACCCAGTACGTGGCGGGCCCAACCGCCACCCTGATGATGGCGGAGATGGGCGCCGAGATTATCAAGGTCGAGCTCGCCCCCGCCGGCGATCCCTCGCGCCGCCTGCCCACGGTCAAGGATCGCCGCAGCGGCTACTTCGTCCAGCACAATCGCGGCAAGCAAAGCCTGTGTCTCGACGCGCGCGCACCCGCGGGCAAGGAGATCCTGCGCGATCTGGTCGCCCGGGTGGACGTGGTGGTCGAAAATTTCGCCCCGGGCGTGATCAGCCGCCTCGGTTTCGGCTACGCGGAGGTCAGCCGGATTAATCCGCGCGCGGTGATGTGTTCGATTTCGTCCTTCGGCCAGAAGGGACCGCTCTCCGCGCTGACCGGCTACGACTGGAGTGGCGCTGCCTACGGCGGCGTGGCCCACATGATCGGTGACGCCGACGGGCCGCCGACGGTGCCGATGGTCGCACTGGGCGACGTCAGCACCGGCGTCCATGCGATGGGCGCGATCGCTTGCGCGCTGCTTGCCCGCGAGCGCACCGGCAAGGGCCAGTACCTCGACATCGCACTGCTCGACACCTACTTCCACTACCACGAGGCGGGAGTGCAGATGGCGAGCCTGAGCGGCGGCCGCTTCGCGCCCAAGCGCAGCGGACGCCACTCCTATTACGTCGCGCCGGCCGGCGTGTTCCGCGCCCGCGATCGCTACATCATCGTCTTCGCGCTGGAAGACCATCAGTGGAGCGCGCTGTGCGAACTGATGGGCCGGCCCGAGCTCGCGCGCAACTCGCGCTTCGCCAACGCCGCCGCGCGGGTCGAGAGCCTGGCGGAAGTCATCGGACTTATCGAAGGATGGTTCGCTTCGATGCCAAGTGACGAGGCTACGATGGCGGCGCTGCGTGAGCGGCGCATCCCGCACGCGCCAGTGCTCACGGTCGAGGAGGCGATGCGCCATCCCCATCTGCGCGAGCGCGGCACGATCCGTCGCGTCCGCGACCGCATCCTGGGCGAGTTCGAGCTGCCCGGCTTCGCGCTGCGGTTTTCCGACTACCAGCCGCTCGAACTCGATGCGCCGCTGCTGGGCGAACACAACGCGGCCGTGCTCGGCCGCTATCTCGGCTATCCGGCCGAGCGCGTGCGCGAGCTCGAACAACGCGGCGTCCTGCACAGCGCGCCGTATTGAGCGCGCGGGACGCCTATCTGGCGGAGGAGGTTAACGGCGATGGGTCAGGACGGAATGCGCGGCGTGCTCGACGGCTACAGGGTCCTGGACTTCACCCAGTACGTGGCCGGGCCGACGGTGACGCTGATGATGGCCGAGATGGGCGCCGAGGTTATCAAGGTCGAGCTCGCGCCCAACGGCGACTTCACCCGCATCGCGCCGGTGCTGCGCGACGGGCGCAGCGGCTACTTCGTCCAGCACAACCGCGGCAAGAAAAGCCTGTGCATCGACGCCAAGCAGGCCGAGGGGCTCGCGATCCTCAAGGCGCTGGTGGGCAAGATCGACGTCGTGGTCGAAAACTTCGCGCCCGGCGTGATCGGGCGGCTCGGGCTCGACTGGCCGACCATCCACGCGCTCAACCCGCGCGCCATCCTGTGCTCGGTGTCGGCCTTCGGCCAGACCGGTCCCATCTCGGGTCAGCCCGGCTTTGACGGCCTCGGCGCGGCGTACGCCGCGGTGATGTCGATGGGCGGCGAGCCGGACGGCCCGCCCTACATTCCTCATCTCGCGATCGGCGACGTCAGCACCGGCGCGCATGCGATGGGCGCGATCGCGTGCGCCCTGCTCTATCGCGAGAAAACCGGCCGCGGCCAGCACCTCGATCTGTCGCTGCTGGATACCTACTTCCATTACCACGAGGCGAGCGTACAGATGCATTCGCTCAGCGGCGGCGCGTTCAAGCCCACGCGCCCCGGGCTGCATTCGTTCTATCTCGCGCCGGTCGGGACCTTCAAAGGCCGCAGTGGCTATATCGTGATCATGTGCCCGATGGATCATATTTTCGGCTACCTGTGCAAGGCGATGGGCCGGCCGGAGCTGATGCAGGACCCGCGCTTCGCCACCAACGAACAGCGGGTCAAAAACCGCGACGCACTGGTCAGCCTGATCGAGCAATGGATCGCCTCGATGCCGAGCGATGAGGCGGCGCTCGCCGCGATGCAGGAGTACCGGGTGCCGTGCGCGCCGGTGCTGTCGGTCGAAGAGGCGGTCAACCATCCGCACCATCGCGAGCGCGGCACGGTGCGCAAGGTTCGCGACCGCATCCTCGGCGAGTTCGATCTGCCGGGCTTTCCGCTGCGCTTTTCGGAGTTCCCCACGCCGCTGGAACTCGACGCGCCGTTTCTGGGCGAGCACAACGCCGACGTGCTCGGCCGCTACCTCGGCTACAGCGCCGAGCAGGTGGCGGAACTCGAGCGCCGGGGACTTCTGCGCAGCGCGCCGCGCTGACACTCACGCTTCGGGCGAGCCGAGGTCGATTTCGATTCCGCCGATGCGGCCCGCGATCACGTTGTACAGCCAGGAGATAATCGCGCCCATTACGAAGCCGACCGCGCCGTAGAAGATTGGCGCGCCGATCAGGAACAGGATGCCGGCGTGTCGCGGCCCGCGGTGCGCGACGGCTGAGACGATCATGACGACGATCGCGAAGCAGAGTCCGAGCACGAAATAGAGCGCCGCGATCACCTTCGAGGTCTGGAGCACGCCGAACGACTTTATCTGCTGCATCGGCCATTCCCCCGGCAAGTGGATCTGCCTGCCCAGATTATGGCCGATGCGCAGCGGCTTTCAGAAGCCAATCTCGCGCATGAACGGGCGCATCACCTCAACCAGCCCGCGCGGGTTGTCGCCCTGGATCGTGTGCGCCGCGCCCTCGACCCGCATCCACCGCCCGTCGGGCAGCGCGCGCGCGAAGCGTTCGGCGCCCTCATCGGTCAGAACGTCGCTGTGCGCGCCGCGCAGGATCAGCGTCGGGCAGCTCATGTGATGGACCTCGCGCATGATCTCCTCCTGGCGCGCGCGCATCGACTCCGGCGTCGGCCGCACGCGGTTGGGATCGTGCTTCCAGGTCCACTTGCCGCTCGGCAACTGGCGCAGGTTGTGCAGCAGGCTGCGCCGCAGCAGCGCCGGATTGCGCAGCGGATTGAACGCCATGGCGCGTTCGACGAAGGCGTCCACCGAGTCCAGTTCGCGGTCCTGGGCGAGGAAGTTGCGGATGCGCGCGGCGCCGCTGGGATTGAGCTCCGGGGCGACGTCGACCAGCACCAGCCCCGCCATCCGGCGCGCGTACCTGGCCGTATACGCCATCGCCGCGAACCCGCCCATCGAATGGCCGACGACCAGCGGGCGCTCGAGCGCGAGCTTTTCGATGAAGCCCTCGATGTCACGGACCTGCGCGGGCAGGCTGTAGTCGCCCACCGGCGACCATTCGCTGTCGCCGTGCCCGCGCTGGTCGAGCGCGACGCAGTGATATTCGTCGCGCAGCGCCAGACACACCAGGTCCCAGGTGTGCGCGTTAAGCCCGCCGCCATGCAGAAAGACGATCGGACGGCGCCCTTTGCTGCCCCAATCGAGGTAATGAAAGCGCATCCGATGGATAACCAGGTCGTGGCTTTCGGGAAGGATGAAACGCGGCACTTCGAGCCCTGCGACCTCGGCGGCCAGCTTGAGGTGCTCGAGTTGTTCTGAAGCCTCCAGCATGGGTGTCTCCCTCGCGGCTGATTTGCGTTGGGCGTCCGCCTGCGCGGTTCGCCCACCCTGCGATTTCATCTATCAAAGCGGGCGCGCCCGCCGCCAGCGCGGCCGCGCCGCGACGCGGGACTGTGCCGCCCACAACTTTCGCTTGCAAAGCGCAGCGCGCGAGGGTTACCCTTCGACTTCGTGCGGGTGGGCATCGCGCGCGTGCGACGGCGCACGCCGACCGATGCCGCTGGGTAGCGCGGTAATGCCCGGACCCTACAGCGCCAACGCCTCGACCCTTGCTCCAGCCTCGCCGCAAGCCGCCGCGATCGCGCATCTGTTCGTCGGCACGTTGATCTTCCTCGGCGCGATTCTCGCGCTGGTCTCATTCCTCGTCATCTATGCCGTCGTCCGCTACCGCGATCGGCCTGGCGCTCCCGAAGCGCGCCAGGTCTTCGGTTCTCGCCGGCTCGAAATTCTGTGGACCGTCCTCCCGCTGGTGTCGCTGGCAGTGCTGGCCGGTTTCATGGCCTGGACGATGCACGTGAGCGATCCGCCGACCGGCACGGCCAAGCCCGACATCAGGATCATCGCGCATCAGTGGTGGTGGGAAATCGTATATCCCAGGTCGGGCGTGACCACCGCGAACGAACTGCATATTCCGGCCGGCAAGGCCGAGCTGGTGGAGTTCCGCTCGGCGGACGTTATCCATGATTTCTGGGTGCCCGAACTCGCGCGCAAAATCGATATCGTACCCGGCCATCCCAACCGCATGTGGCTTCAGGCCGACCGCGCCGCAACCTATCTCGGCGTGTGCGCCGAGTTCTGCGGCAACGAGCATGCCTGGATGCGTTTCCTGGTGATTGCGGAGCCGCCCGCGCAATTCGCCGACTGGCTAAAGGAGCAGCAGGCCGGCGCGCCGCCGCCGTCGACCGCCGAAGCCAAACGCGGGCTGGACCTCTTTCGGGATCGCACCTGCGCCAACTGCCATCTGCAAAGCATGGGCCCCGATCTCAGCCACCTGGCGACCCGCCGCACGCTGGCCGCCGGCGCGATCGTCAACACGCCGGACAATCTAGCCGCCTGGCTGCGCGATCCCGATGCCTTCAAGCCCGGCAGCAACATGCCCAATCTCAAGCTGAGCGACGACGAAGTGCGGGCGCTGGTCGCTTACCTGGAGACGCAGAAATGAAAGATATCGCGCTTCCCGAGGCGCTGGCCGGCGAGCCGTTCGCTGCCGAGGCGCGCGAAGGATGGCTCGCCTGGGTCGCCTCGGTGGACCACAAACAGGTCGGGATCATGTACCTGATCGGTGCGCTTTTCTTTTTCGTCGTCGGCGGTGTGCTCGCGCTGCTGATGCGGGTCCAGCTGGCGATACCCGATAATCGCTTCGTCAGCCCCGAAACGTACAACCAGCTTTTCACGATGCACGGCACCACAATGGTGTTCCTGGTTGTGGTGCCGTTGCTCGTCGGATTCGCCACCTACATGCTGCCGCTGATGATCGGCGCGCGCGACATGGCTTTCCCGCGGCTCAACGCGCTCAGTTTCTGGGTCCAGATCATGGGCGGCATCATGCTCTATTTCAGCTTCGCCACCGGCGGCGTCGGCGGCGGCGCGCCGGCGGTCGGATGGTTCGCGTACGCGCCGCTGAGTGAAAATGCCTTCGCCTTCGGCCCCGGCGTTGACTACTGGGCGCTCGGCCTGCTCGGGATCGGCGTCGGCACGCTGACCGCCGCGATAAATCTTATCGCGACCACGCTGTGCCTGCGCGCGCCGGGGATGAGCATCCGACGGCTGCCGCTGTTCGTCTGGATGATACTGGTGACTGGATTCCTGATCGTCGTCGTGATGCCGATCCTCAACGCGGGGCTGGTGATGCTGCTTATCGACCGTCTGCTCGGCGCGCATTTTTTCCGCCCCGGGGCCGGCGGCTCGGCGGTGCTCTGGCAGCACGTCTTCTGGGCCTTCGGCCATCCCGAAGTTTACATCATGATCCTGCCCGCCTTCGGGATCATCTCGGAGGTCATCCCGGTCTTCTCCGGCAAGCCGATTTACGGGTACGAATTCGTCGCGGCCTCGACCCTGGCGATCGCGTTTCTCAGCCTCGCCGTATGGGCGCACCACATGTTCGCGGTCGGCCTCGGCCATGCTTTCGACCTTTTCTTCGGCCTGTGCAGCATGGCGATCGCGGTGCCCACCGGGGTGAAAATCTTCAATTGGACCGCGACCATGTACCAGGGCCGGGTGCGGTTCACGACCGCAATGCTGTTTGCGATCGGCTTCCTCCTGATGTTCACGATCGGCGGGCTTTCGGGGGTGAGCTTCGCAATCGTGCCGATCGACTGGCAGTTGACCGATAGCTATTTTGTCGTAGCTCATCTGCACTATGTGTTGTTCGGGGGTTCGATCTTCGCGCTCTTCGCCGGAATCTACTACTGGTTCCCGAAAATCAGCGGGCGGATGCTGGACGAGCGCTGGGGCCAGGCGCATTTCTGGCTCACGCTAATCGGCTTCAACCTGACCTTCATGATCCAGCACGTGCTGGGAATGCTCGGGATGCCGCGGCGGGTGTTCACCTATCCGGCGCTCCCCGGATGGGAGACGATGAACCTGATCTCCACCGTCGGCGCCTTCGTGCTCGCCTTGTCGGTGCTGATCTTCATCGTCAACGTCGCGATTTCGCTGCGCAGGGGCGCGGTGGCGGGCGACAATCCCTGGGGCGCGTGGACGCTCGAGTGGGCGACGAGCTCGCCGCCGCCTGCAGAAAACTTCCTGCGCGGTGTGCCACCGGTTAGCGGCCGCCGCCCGCTATGGGACCTCGCCCATCCCGACCGCGCGGACGAGCTGGTGATGAAGATGGCGGGGTAACGCGATGCCGGAGAAGAACAAACTGGCCGTAGGGCTCTTCATCCTCTCGGAGGCAAACTTCTTTCTCATCCTGATCGTCGCCTACATCTACTTCCACACGCTGAACCCGAGTGCGGTCCGGGTGCTCGACGTCGGACGCACTCTCGCCTTCAGTATCTGCCTGTTCGCGAGCAGCGCGACCATCCATCAGGCCGGACGTGCCTTCCACCTTGGCCGGGGCGGCGAAGTGCGCGTATGGCTCGGGCTGACCGTGCTGCTCGGCGCGATCTTTCTCATCGGCCAGTCGCTGGAGTACACGGGGCTGATCGCCGGCGGCGTGACGATCAGCGCGAGCCTGTTCGGCGCGACCTTCTTCACCCTCACGGGGTTTCACGGCTTGCACGTGTTTGCCGGGCTGTGCGCGCTCGGCGCGCTGCTCGGGACGGCGGCAAGCGGGCGGCTGGATTTGCTCAAGCCCACGGGCTTCGAGGCCGTCAGCCTTTACTGGCATTTCGTCGATGCGGTGTGGGTGGTGATTTTCTCCATCGTTTATCTCTGGCCGCTGGTGAAGTGATGGCGCGTATCGCGCTCGCCTGGGATCCCGATTTTTCCGTGCTGCTTGGCTGCGCGGCGCTGCTCGTCGGCTATTACCTGACGCATCGCGCCGAGCTGTCGCGCGCGCCCTGGTTCGTCGCCGGCGTCGCAGCCATGCTGCTTGCGCTCGTCTCGCCGCTCGACCCGCTCGGCGACGAGTACCTGTTCAGCGCGCACATGCTCCAGCATCTCGCGCTCGAGCTGGCGGTGCCGCCCTTGCTGTTGCTCGGAATCAGCCCCCGCTTCGCGCGCGCCGTCGTCGATTATGCGCCGCTCGGACGCGTTGAACGCGCGCTGGGCAATCCGCTCGTCGCATGGCCGCTCGGGGTCGGGATGCTCGCGCTGTGGCACCTGCCCGCGCTGTTCGACGCCGCGCTCGGCGACGAATATGTCCACATTTTCGAGCACCTGTGTTTCCTCGTCAGCGCCACGATCTTCTGGTGGCCGATCCTGTCGCCGCTTCCCGAGTGCCGAGTGGCGCCGTTGTGGGCGCAGCTTTACCTGCTCGGCGGCGCGATGGCCAACAGCTTGCTCGGCATCTGGTTGACGTTCGCGCCCGCGGGACTTTATGCGCCTTATCTGCATCCCGCCGACACCTTGGATGTCGAGCGGCTGTTGCGTGCGGGATTGGGTTTGACGCCCGCGCTGGACCAGCAAATCGGCGGGCTCCTGATGTGGGTCGGCGGCGGCTTCGTGTTCCTGGCCGTGATGGTGGCCGAGTTTTTGCCCTGGTTCGCCGCGACAGCAGGCGAGAGCGCGCCGGATGCGCGCGGACTCGGAGCGAAGCTCGGCTGAGGGGAGCAAGCGCGATGGCATCCGAAGAACGGCCGCAAGCGAGCGAAGGGCTTCCGCCCGGATGGAGCGAGCCGCTGCCGCTCAAGACGCCGGCGCCGACCTACGCGCCGGCCTTCCTCGCGCTGGGTATGACATTTGCGCTTTTCGGAATAGTCAGTTCATACGTATTCTCGGCCGCAGGGATCGCCCTGATTATCTGGTCAATCGGCAAATGGATTGGGGAGCTGCTCCATGGCGAGTGAAACGCTGGAGTCGGGTCGCGGTGAGGCGTCGAGCCCCGAGCGCCGCCGCTTCCTTGCGCGGCTGAGCATCACGCTCTCCGCGATCGCCGCCGCGATCGTCGGTGTCCCGGTCGTCGGTTTCATTCTCGGGCCGCTGCTTGCGCCCGAAGAACCGATCTGGCGCGCGGTCGGCCCGGTCGCGAATTTTGAGGTCGGCACCACGGTCAAGGTCACCTTTCTCGACCCGTCGCCGATGGCGTGGGCGGGAGTTACCGCGCTGACTGCGGCCTGGCTGCGTCGGGTGGACGCCGAGCGCTTCATCGCCTTTGCCGTCAACTGCTCGCATCTGGGATGCCCGGTGCGATGGCTGGCCAAGGCCAAGCTCTTCATGTGTCCGTGCCATGGCGGCGTTTACTACGCTGACGGCAGCGTCGCCGCAGGGCCGCCGCCGCGGCCGCTCTTCCGCTACCCGGTGCGGGTGCGCAATGGCGTGGTCGAGATCCAGGCGAGCGCGGTGCCGATCGAGTAGGCCGCGGGAAGAGCCGATGCGATGAAAAAGTTCTTCCGCCAGGTCGTCGACGCCTTCGAGGAGCGCACCGGCCTGCTCAAATTCTTCGGCGACCTCGCGCGCCATCCGGTGCCGCCGGACGCGGGATGGTGGTACGTGTTCGGCAGCGCGGTGCTGGTCGCTTTCATGATCCAGGTGGTGACCGGGATCGCGCTCGCCACTCGTTATATCGCGGCCACCGGCGACGCTTACCAGGCGCTCCAGTTCATTACCTACAAGGCGGTGCTCGGCCACTTCCTGCGCGGGATGCACTTCTTTGGCGCCTCGGCGATGATCCTGCTCGTCGGGATCCACATGATCCAGGTCTTCCTGATGGGCTGTTACAAGTATCCGCGTGAGATCAACTGGGTAACCGGGGTCTGCCTGCTGTTCATCACGATCGCGATGGGCTTCAGCGGGCAGCTTCTGCGATGGGATCAGACCGCGGTGTGGGCAACGGTGCTGGCGGCCGAGATGCTCGGGCGCACGCCGCTCATCGGCCACTACCTGGCCGACTTCCTGCTCGGCGGCAAGACCCTGGGCGGCGCGACGCTCAGCCGCTTCTTTGCCTTCCACGTCTTCTTCCTGCCCGCGTTGATCTTCGGCTTCGTCGGGCTGCATCTCTATCTCGTCTTCCACGACGGGATTTCCGCCCCGCCGGTCCGCGGGCAGAAAGTCGATCCCAACACCTACCGCGTCGAGTACGCCAAGCTGCTCGAGGAGCGCGGCGTGCCGTTCTGGCCCGACGCCGCATGGCGCGACGTCGTCACCGCGTTCGTCGTGGTGGTGGCGATCGCCTCGCTCGCCTACTTCGTCGGCCCACCCGACCTCGGCAAGCCGCCCAATCCAAGCCTGCTCGCCAACGATCCGCGCCCGGACTGGTACATGCTGTGGTACTTCGCGGTGCTCGCGCTGCTGCCGCGCGGGATGGAGTCGGCGTTCATGATCCTGGCGCCGCTCAGCGCCTTCGTCTTTCTGCTCCTGGTGCCGGTGCTGTGGAACAAGGGCGAGCGCCATCCGGCGCGCCGTCCGTGGGCGGTCGCGATCGTGATCCTGGTGGTGGCGACGATCGTGGGGTTCTGGATCGAGGGTTCGATCTCGCCGTGGTCGCCGCGCTTCGACGCCGAGCCGCTGCCCCCGTCGCTGGTGCGCTCGACGAGCCCGTCGGTCGTCGCCGGCGCCCAGTTCTTCCATGACAAGGGATGCGAGTTCTGTCACATGGTGCAGGGCCAGGGCGGCCTGCGCGGCCCGGATCTGACGGACGTCGCGCACAGACTCAGCGTCAACGACATCACGATTCGCATCCTCAACGGCGGCGGCAACATGCCGTCGTTCGCGGGCACGCTGACCCATCAGGAACTCGACGCGCTGCTCGCGTTCCTGGAGTCGCGCCCGGCCGCAGCGCAGGCGTCCGCAAGCGCTCCGGCCGCCGGCGCCCAACGCACTGCGCGCGATCCATGAACGCGGCCGCCCCGCACGCCGCCGACGCGGGCGGCGTGGAGCGAGAGGCGCCCTGATGAGGCTCCAGAAAATCTTTGAATTTTGAAGAATTTTTTGGTGAGCCGTCCGGGACTCGAACCCGGGACCCTCTGATTAAAAGTCAGATGCTCTACCGGCCTGAGCTAACGGCTCCCCTGAAGATAACGCGGAAAAAGCAATACTTACAGAGACTTGCGCGCATTGGAAGCCTCGACTGTGCCCGAAATTGTGCCCAAACCACCGAGCAGGCGGGCGGCTTCACGCAAGTCAGCCTCGCTCGCGATGGCATATCGGCGGTACATCGATTCGGTTTTCCAGCCGCCGAGCGCCATCGCGACGGAGCGCGGCACGCCCGCGCGTTCCATGTTTCGCGCGGCGGTCCGCCTGAAGTCGTGAGGTATGCGATCGGCCAAGCCCGCAGCTTGTGCCGCCTGTTTCCATGCATACCGGAAAGCCCAAGACGGGCGACGACCGCGGAACAGCGGAGCCCCGGCCGCGTGAAAGCGCCCGCGTTGATGGAAGAAGAACACCCAGGGCGTGATAGCCTCAGCCGCGCGTTGAGTCTCTTCGCGACGGGCGCGCCGCCGTTCAATGACTTCGCGAAGCTGAGGGTACTCAGCGAACGGAAACAGCCGCCCTTCGCCAGTCTTGGTAGTCCCCGGTTCCAGCCGAACCGTGCCCGCCCGCAAATCAACTTGAGCCCAACGCAGCGCGAGGATTTCCATCAGACGCCAGCCGGTCAGGAAGGCGAAGTCGCCAACGTCCTGAAACTCGGCTGGCAGATGCGCGCGGACCGCGCTCCATTCTTCAACTTCGAAAAAACCCCGCCGCGTCCTAGCGCCGGGCAACTTCTCCGGAAAGGGCGGGCATTCGGCGCGCCCGTCGCGCGCGGCAAGCTTGAAGGCGCGACGTAGCGCACCAAGCTCCCAACGGATAGTCGCCGCAGAGACTTCGCGCGCGCGCCAGGCGCGGTACGCCTGCAGCGCGCCGAAGTCGATATCACGGGCGCGCCAGCCGCCAAAATAACGAGCAAGATTGCGCAGAGCGACGGAGAGGCGCTCAAGCGAGCGCCTCTCGTTGGCGCGCCAATCATCGCTCAAGAGCCGCGCCAAATCTTCGAAACTCAGGCGCTCGGCATCGGCTCCAATCACACGGCGGCCGCTGGCTACCTCTCCCAGGCGACGGCGCAACAGGCGCGCGGCTTGGGCCGCGTTCTCCGCGCGCGAAGATTCGCGCCGCGCACGGCCGTCGCGGTCGTAGTACTTGAGCCACCAGACGCGCCCGCGCCGATAGATGGAGCCCGATCCGCGCGCCCTCATCGCGCCGCCCTCTGCCGGCGCCGCGAATTGACCCAACCGACGCCCCGCGCTGCCTCAAGGCGATAGTCGCAGCCGCGCTTTCCGCCCGGACAGGAGCAGCAATGAGATTGGGCGACGCAAAACCCGCCCAGCTTGCGCACAAGTGGTCGCGCGGCCTTTTCGGAGATTCCCGCCTGCTTGGCAAATTGCCGCACCGTCCACAGACGCGACGGTTCGGTCGACGGGGAAGCCGCCAAAGCCCGGAGCCGCCCTAGCTCAGCCTCATCCTCAGCCAGGCGCCGCACGCTTTCGCCCGTATAAAGCACGGCCGCGCCAAAGGGAGCCAATAACGTTCCTAGGGCGCCGACTTCAGGCAGGCTGACCCTGCTTGCCTTCAAATTCGGAGTATGATTTGAATTAACTAGTTCTTGTAGCATAGAACTTACCTTCCGCGCCCGGCTTGGCCCTGTCAAGCCGGGCGCGCCGTTTTCTACTTAGTAGTTCTTGCGCCGCTATTTTTGTTACCCGCTGTTACCTGCTGTCGCTTTTTGTCTCCCGCGACGAGGTTCCGTGGCGAGCTTACGTGTAGAGAATCAAGTGAAGTAAGTGGTCGCGTCGCGCCGCCGGCGGGCCGCGCGCTGTCGCGGCCGGTCCAGCACGCGGCCCGCAAGGCGCCGCGCCGCATCACCAAAATCAGGCGCACCCGCTCCACGCGGATTCGAGAGCGGGACGCGCTTATAATTTCAGAACTTCGGAATCGTGCGCTTTTCCAGCGGCGCGGAGCCACTAGCTAGACCGGCAGCTTGAGCGCACAATGTAGCGATGGGCAAAGAAGCATCCGAGCCCGCCAGCTTTGCAGATATCCAGCACGCAGCCGAAGCGCTCGCGTCCGTTGGAGCATTTCTGCTCGCAATGCAGAAGCGACGACGCAAGAGCGCGCTGAAAGTACGTGGCGGGCGCGCGCGGGTGCGCAATGCCGTGCGTGATGCACGCGGGAAGTTTTTACCCCGCCGCGGCTGACCGCGCGATGCGGTCATAAATGCGGCATGGCTTTGCAAGCGCGGCCTGCAATTCCTCTTTGCTCCGAATCTCTTTGATGCTCGTCTTCGCTCTTAGCCAGTAGAGCTTACGGCGCGGCGACAGCGCGATCACAAAGCCGCAGCGACAGCGGCGAAACTGCCAACCTTCGACCGAGCCCTTATTGTCCGGTTTGTGCATTGCCTGTTTTCTCCCCTTCTAGCCAGCACCAGGCGGATATTCCCAGCGGTCCGTGTCGCACGAGATTTCCTCACCGTACTCGGTCAGCGCAATTTGCGCGGGCGTGCACGGGTCATAACGCCAGTCAGACGTCGCGCGCGGAGCGCGCTCCGCGCGCATCGCGAAACGCCGCGCATGCCCGCGAAGGAAAGCCGGATGCTGGGCGCCCTTGACCAGGTACTTGCTGACATAGCGCGCCGCGCGCGCCCCGCTGACCCGCCGAACGTCCAGGACCGGCCCAAGATGAGCCCGCTCGGCGGCTGCGCTCAACACAGCCTGAGGCACGTAACGCGCATCCCAGAGCATATGCACGTGAAGCCGCCCGCCACCGGCGCCGCAACGGCACGCGAGCATTTCATGACAGACACAAAGCGGCTTGCGCGGAGCTATCTCGCGAACCCACGCCCATTGAAACTTGCCGTAGCGGCGCGCCACCCAGCGGCGAAAGGATGCGGCGCGGCGGGCGAACGCGGCCATGGCTTTCGGAGTAGGATCAGCTTCATCAATCCGCGCCGCCGTGAGGGTCACCATCGCGGGCTGCCGGACCCAAAGCACACGCTTGAAACGGTCCCGCACCATAGCCGCCTTGCCACGCGCGCAGGGCCGGCACTTCCAACGCCCGCAGCCAAGCCGAACCACCTTGACAAGCTTGCGGCTATGGAGAGAACCGCGCGGATTACGACAGCGCTGCTCATCGCCCTGCTCATCGCCAACAAGCCGGCTGGGCTTGTTGTTCTTTGCTGGCAGCAATTCTGACAAGGGCGGGCCGGGCGGGCCGATGTTACCGCCGCGCCGCGCGAGCGGAACCGCAGCGCGGTAATCGGCTAGTGCCAGATGCGGAGTAACGATGCGGGGCCGACGAGGCGGGCCGACAAAGTGCTTCATCGGCGCCCTTGCTGTGCCCGAAATTGTGCCCAAACTGTGCCCGAAACAGCGGGTAACAGCGGGTAACAGCGGCACGCAAAGCTATGGCGAAGACCGAGGTAACGCCTTGATTTGTGGGCTTTTGTTAGCCGCTGTTGCCCGCTGTGAAGGACGGGTGGGATGAACCGGCCTGAGCTAACGGCTCACCGCGCGCGAACGCGGAGAGTTCGATCTTTACAGGCTTCGGCGGCGGTTGGAAGAGCGGCCCGGCGCTGCGCAACTCGACGCCGCCGGCGTGAGCCGAGCGACCTGACTCCGGTCCTCTGCCTGAAGCGAGAAGGCGCAGTTCGGCGAAGGTCGTGAACCAAAGTCCGCCCCAACCCAGATGCCTTACAGGCATTCGACCAGGCCTTGCGGAAGTCGCCGATCGGCTCGCCATCGCGATGGAAAACGTACGGGCAGTCGAGGCGGCGCTTTGCGTGCGCGCGTTCCATGATTTCGAGCAATTCGCCTGAAAGCGGTAAGAGCCGCCCGTCTTTGTTCTTGCTGATCTCGGGGCCGCAGATGGACGACTTTGCCGGCGAGATCCACATCGCGCCACTCAAGCGCGCTTTCATTTCGCCTAGCCGCCAGCCCGACAGGTAGAGGAAGGTCACCGGATCCTTCAGATATTCCGGCAGGTTTCGGCGCAAAGCCTCGAAGGCGGCGTGATCGACAAATCCTTGGCGGACGTTGTCTTCTTCGAGCGTGGGGATGAAGGGCATCGCGCTCAATCGGCCGTCTTGAACGGCCAGGCTGAACATTCGCTTGAGCGCCGCAAGCCCCCGGTTGATGCTCGCATTTGCTGCCCCCTCGCCCTGGCGCATCGCGGCGTAGGCCCTGACGCGATTGGTAGTGATGTCCACGGCGTGGTGGACGCCGAAGAATCTCCGTAGATGACTGATCGAAAGGCGAGCAGCAGAGAGCGAACGTCGCCGGTTGATCTGGTAATCGCTAAGAAGTCCGGCTGCGAGGTCTTCGAACGTGATCCTGTCTTCGCGGCTTCCAGCGAAGCGACCGGTTGCGGCCTCACCAATTCGCTTCTTGAGCAACTGGCGTGCTTCTTTTTCGCTATCCGAGTGCGAGCTTTCGCGGAATTCCTTGCCACGATGGTAGTACGCAATCCAGTAGATCGGGCCGCGCCTGAAAATGCGGCCCATTCCTCTCATCGATTTCCGTTCCTTCGGTTCCAAACGGTCTAAATATCCTCGGTCTTGAAGATCGGCTTAGGCGCGACGACCTCCGGGACCGCACGATGCCGCCGATGAGCAGCTGTCGTGTGCGACTCGCCCCACCACAATAGATCAATGTTTGAGGTATGGCCGTGTCAACGACGCGGTTGAGAACTTTTCAACCGCGTTGTTTTCGGACGTGCTCGTCCATCGCCTGCTCGGAAAACCGCAGTGACCTGCCGCACCGCACAGCCAGGCCGTACTTTTTGTGATTGCGGTAAAGCCAATCCTCGGTGACCGAGAACTTCTCCGCAGCTTCCTTCACGCGAAGCAACCGCTCGCCGCCCGTCGCGTGAGCCGCTTCGGCATCGCGCCGAAGCAGACGCAGGTCGTGAGCATTCAGGAGATTGAGCGCGGCAATCGCCTGCGCTCGCAGCGCCCATGTGGCGTAGGCATCGAGCACCCTAACCTTGTCAGGGTCAGCTACCAACTCCTCCAGCCTCGGGACTTCGAAAAGTCCCGCCCCGCCCGACCTGCGCGGCACACGGGCCAAGATTCGATCGGCCCCTGTCCGTGTCCGCATGCTTCACCTCTCCGGTCGGTTTGGTTGACCGAGTTACGCGGCGGCTCCCCTCCCCGTGAAAAGCGCAGCCGTTCGATCCGAATCGGAAATCTCGTAGTCGACGATCACCGCATCGTGTAAGCGCGCTCCGCGAATGAAAGGCGCGAGCACGTTGCAGCAGTGAGCGGCGGTAGATCATTGCTAACTGACAGTCGTAGCGTGAGGTGATGTACGGCAGATTCTAATGACCTTGTTCTCTTTTGACCAGAACAAGAAGTCGAATTTTACGTCCGCTCAGCCCTTGCGCTGTGGAAAGTTATAACGCACAGTTCTGAGAAAATGTCAGCTGTAAGTCGGCGTAGTGTCACGGGCGGAGAAAGCCTTGCTCGGCTTTGAGCCGAGCAAGACCTGCACATTTCAGGCGTGTGCGTCGTTACGGCGAGAACGTAGTCGGCGGCGCGCTGGACCTGGGCGGCAGCACGCGCGACTAGGCTGCGCTCGCCCCGAGGGGGACCGTGGTACAATACTGAAATGAGCGTGAGGCGGTGTAGGCTATGCCTTCGGGATCGGAAGTTGCGTAAGAGCCATTTTCTGCCGGCAGCTCTTTGGCTGGGCGTGCGTGATCCCGGACTGAAGAACCCGAATCCTGTCGTGATGACGCGGACGATCTCGAAAACAAGCTCCAGCCAGCTTGTCAACCGTCTTCTGTGCTCCGATTGCGAGGACCGCTTCAACAAGAACGGCGAACGGTACGTTCTTTCGTGGCTTAGTCCGAAAAAGGCTGCACAGGGTTCCTTCCCGCTCCTCGAACGGCTGGGACTTGCGCTCCCGGTCCGCAGCTCTCCTATGCTAAATGCGTACGAGGCGGACCGCGCAGGAATCGATACTGCCAAATTTGGGTACTTTGCGCTAAGCGTGCTGTGGCGCGCCGCAGTGCAACGATGGCGGATGCCGGACGGTACTCTCACGCAGAAGATCGAGCTGGGAGAACTCGAAAAGCCGCTCAGAAGGTACCTTATCTCGGATGAGGATCTCCCGTGTGAGTTCGTACTCATCCTCACTGTTTGCTCGGATCGAGAGTCGCGGCAGACCATTTACCCGCCCGCAGCGCGGCGGGACGCGACGTTTCCAGCCTACGGGATGCTGCTACTCGGCGTTCATTTCAACATTATCATTGGGCGCGATCTTCCGCGTGACCTACGGGATCTCTGCTGCATGAGATCACAGCAACGTCCGATCTTCTTGCGTGACTGCTACGATGACACTTTTCGGGGATTTTCAACGCTGGCTTCGACGAGCCGCCCCGTTGCTAATCTCAGGTGAGATCATGTGTAGGCAGGTGACAAATCGGTGGAATACAAACGCCCGCTCGATCAGCGCGGGTGAATTTCAGCCATGAGGGCGTTGCTACTTGGTGCTGGTGCGTCCCGGGCGGCCAGTTATCCGCTGGCCTCAGAGCTGATGACGACCATCGAGCGCGACGCATACCAAGCTAACAGCATCCAACTTCGAGATGTTTGGAATCGCTGGCTGTCCGTCAAGAGCGCTGCCCCGCCCGAGTTGCGCATCTTGCTGGACCACCCCAATCCTGAGGTCATCTTTTCCTTTCTCGATTTGTGCCGCCTTTGTTTCAGGAAGGGCTTGGTTGAGCGGTTCAAGCCGGATCGACGCGATGAGGCGGCCTCTGATGCTCTGTCTCGCGGCGAAATCCGCGATGATTTGTATCTGTCGCCAGCACACGCGTGGATCGACAAGGCCGGTACGGCCGTGCTGCGACTCGTTGATTCGCTGAGCGAATACCTCGCTTACAAGCAATATCTTGATGTGCAATCACCTTCATCACGCGCCTACCTGCGTGATCTGTTCGGGGACCTGTCCGATGGAGACGTTGTGATCACCTTGAACTGGGACGCCGCGGCTGATCGGAGCCTGTTTGAAATCGGGCGCTGGAGTCCACGAGATGGATATGGATTTGAAAAGCTACTGGTCCCGGCATTCTCCTCGAGTCCGGCGGACCTACCAGCTCGAATTCTTGAGCCGTCTAAAATTGTGCTCTTGAAGCTGCACGGGTCTGTCGGTTGGTTTACGAGAAACGATCGCCATCTGGCGTTCGAGCCGCAATATCTTCAACTGTTGTTGGATCGGAAAGTTGACGAAGTAGTCCTTGACCCAGACCAAGGCTTTTACCCTGACGGGCGGCCACTCATAACTCATCCGTCCTACCTGAAGGTCGTTCAGAATGACTTTATTCGCCAGATATGGTGGCGCGCAGACGAGGTCCTTCGCCGGGCCGACCAAGTGGATATTTGGGGCTACAGCCTACCAGAAAGCGATGTTGCTGTGTCGCTTCTTCTTGCACCATTGCATTGGCGCGCCGCGAGGGGCGAGGTCGCAGTGCACGTTCACGATCCTAGTGGCGAGATTTTGGATCGATATCGATCATTCTTTGAAGGACACGTAACCCGCGACAAGAGAGAGCTGGCCTGAAGCATGTGGCCGAGCGATCGGTTCTAAAAGGCTACGCTCGCGCGTCAAGCGCGAGCGCAGCGACTCGCTTATTCCGCCAGACGCCGATTCAGGATGTAATCGGCCGCTTTCTGCGCCTGCGCCGCTGCCTGAACGATCAATCTGCGATCGTCGCGCAGGCGCGTGCACCAGCCGGCAACGTAAGCTGCCTGATTGCGAATGACCTCGTTCGAGATTCCGGCTTCGGCGCAGAAAAACGCGGCTGAAAGCTCCGCGACAAGCTCCTCGCGGCTGTAGACGGCGCTGCCGAACGGCGCCACTTCGGTTATTCCTTCCCGTCCAAGGCACCTTTCGTGGCCGGTGGAATTGGATAATTCGTGCAACGTGGTTGCCCCGTCCTCGGCGGCCGACTCGAACAGCTCTCTCGGTGGCAGCGTAATGCGATCCGTGATCGGCGAGTAGCAGGCCTTCGAGCCCGCGCGCACAATCTCGGGTGGGCTCGGCATTCCGGCGATGATCTTCTCGACCGCTTCGATCGGATCGTGCTCATGAATCTCGATCTTCGGCAGTTTGTCGAGCACGGCTTGCGGCAGGTCGCATTGTTCGAGGTTCCACACCCGATAGAACCTGAGCATGAACCGGCGGCGGTTCTTTTCATCCTTCGGCTCGGCGTCGAGATCTTCGGTGTCGGTCTGCTTCGCGTCGTCTATCTTCCAGAAGGTTACGATCGTGCTCGCCTCGCCTTTCCGGATTGATCCGCCAAGCTGGTTTGCCTGGCGCATCGTCAGCCAGAAGGGCGATACGAATTTCGACGCCGAAAGCAAAAAGTGGTTGATGCCTAGATACGGCTTCTTGG
>Ga0070741_10002032_pt1 | contig 56615 bp, 62 predicted proteins | sample Coa_R1_4_FD_66440 | JGI IMG/M metagenome (GOLD analysis project Ga0070741, IMG submission 66440) | Surface soil microbial communities from Centralia Pennsylvania, which are recovering from an underground coalmine fire - Coalmine... | ecosystem: Environmental > Terrestrial > Soil > Unclassified ... | reverse complement strand
CCAGACGCTCGCGACGATCACGCTCCAGAACTACTTCCGCCTCTACGAGAAGCTCGCCGGCATGACCGGCACCGCGAAGACCGAGGAGAAGGAGTTCGTCGAGATCTACGGCCTCAACGTCGTCCCGATCCCGACCAACGTCCCGGTCGCGCGCGCGGACCGGAACGACCTGATCTTCAAGACGGTCGACGCGAAGTTCAACGCGGTCGTCGCGGACATCAAGGAGCGCCACCAGAAGGGGCAGCCCGTGCTCGTCGGCACGATCGCGGTCGAGACGTCCGAGCACCTGAGCGAGCTGCTGAAGCGGCAGGGGATCCCGCACAACGTGCTGAACGCGAAGGAGCACGCGCGCGAGGCGGAGATCATCAAGGACGCGGGCAAGGTCGGCGCGGTCACGATCGCGACGAACATGGCCGGCCGCGGCGTCGACATCAAGATCGACGACCGGGTGCGCGAGCTCGGAGGGCTGTACGTGCTCGGCACGGAGCGGCACGAGGCGCGGCGGATCGACAACCAGCTCCGCGGCCGCTCGGGGCGTCAGGGCGACCCGGGCGAGAGCCGCTTCTACCTCTCGGGTCAGGACGACCTCGTGCGCCTGTTCGCGGGCGACCGGATCTACAACATCATGGAGCGGTTCAAGGTGCCGGAGGACCAGCCGATGGAGGCGAAGATCCTGTCGGCGCAGATCGAGAACGCGCAGAAGAAGGTCGAGGAGCAGAACTTCGTCGCGCGCAAGAACGTGCTCAAGTACGACGACGTCATGAACGTCCAGCGCCAGGTGATCTACGAGCAGCGCCGGCGCGTGCTCGAGGGCGCAGACCTCTCCGAGGAGATCAAGGAGGAGTGGCTCCCCGAGGTGATCTCGAACGTCGTCGGCGAGTACACCGCCTCGGAGCTCCAGGAGGAGTGGGACCTCGACGGGCTCGTCGCCGCGATGGAGGCGCTCTACGGCACGGGCGTCAGCGCGGACGAGCTGCACGGGCTCGACCGCGAGGCGATCGTCGCCGAGTTCCTCGACGACGCCCTCGACGCCTACGGCGAGAAGGAGCAGGAGATCGAGGGGATCCAGGAGGGCTGGATGCGCGAGCTCGAGCGCTTCCTCGTGCTCCAGGTCGTCGACATGCGCTGGCGCGAGCACCTCGAGAACATGGACTACATGCGCGAGGGCATCCACCTGCGCGGGATGGCGCAGAAGGACCCGCTCGTCGAGTACCGCAACGAGGGCCACCTGATGTTCCAGGACCTGAACCGCTCGATCCGCGAGGAGGTCGTCGCGCTCCTCTTCCACGCGCAGGTGCAGGCGGTCGACCCGGCCGAGCTCGAGCGGCAGCAGCAGGCCGACGGGCGCGCGAACGGGAGCCTGAGCTACGAGCACGAGTCGCTCGCGGGCGCCGAGGCGATCGCCGCGGCCGGCGGCGCTGCGGCGACGGCGACGCCGGTGGGAGGCGGCGGCGGCTCCGTCGCGACGCGCCCGGTCGTCAAGTCCGAGCAGGAGCAGCTCGGCCGCAACGACCCGTGCTGGTGCGGGTCGGGCAAGAAGTACAAGCGCTGCCACGGCGCCTGACGCGCCGCCGAGGGCGGGCGGGACCGCCCTGTCTGCGCCGCTTTCGCCGCGCGTTGCGGGCGGGACGGCCCCGGCCTACGCGTGCATCGGGGCGTCCTGCCCCGGCAGGTGCAGCAGGCTCTCGACCCGCAGCACGCCCTGCACGTCGCGGGTGCGCTCGACGAGCGCCTCGAGCATCGACTGGTCGGGCACCTCCCCGCGCAGCCACACGACGCCGTTCTCGGCGTTGACCGAGATCTGCCCCTTCGGCACGCTCGCGTCGCGGAAGATCACCGACTCGACCTTGTGCGCGAGCGTGACGTCGTCCGGCTGCGGCTTCGGCGCGTCGCGCCGGTGCAGCACCGCCTGCGTCTTCCCGTAGGCGAGCGAGGTCGCGTACCGGCGCACCCGGTCGCCGCGGCGGAGCCCCCGGCGCAGCCGCGCGAGCGTCCAGTCGCGGGCGAGCGCGCGGCGCCGCCTGCCGGCGCGCGGGTCGAAGAGGTAGGCCGCGAGCCAGCCGAGCAGCACCCCGCGGAGGAACGGCCGCCTGTGCGTCCGGGCCATCGGCGGGAAGTGTGCCACGGCGGTCCGTCCCGGAGCGCCGCTACCATCGCCGGGATGGCCGTCGAAGCCGCCACCCTGCAGGAGCAGCTCGAGGAGATCGGGGCCCAGCTCGACTGGGTCCGTGATTACCTTTGACCCCGAGGCCCTAGCGGCCCGCGTCGCCGAGCTCGAGGCCGCCATGAGCGCGCCCGGGTTCTGGGACGACCAGGAGCGGGCCCAGCAGCTCTCGACCGAGCACTCCCGCGCCTCGCGGCGGCTCGAGCTGTACGAGCGCCTCCGCCGCGAGTACGAGGACGCGTCCGGGCTGCTCGAGCTCGAGCCGGAGCTCGAGGAGGAGATCGCGGCGGCGGTCGCGCCGCTCCGGCGCGAGCTCGAGCGCCTGCAGGAGGCCGCGCTCTTCGACGGCGAGTACGACGCGGGCGACGCGGTCCTCACGCTCCAGTCGGGCACCGGCGGCACCGACGCGCAGGACTGGACGGAGATGATGCTGCGCATGTACGAGCGCTGGGCCGCCGACCGCGGCTTCAAGCTCGAGCTGCTCGAGGCGAGCCCGGGGGAGGAGGCGGGCCTGAAGAGCGCGACCCTGACCGTCTCGGGCGAGAACGCGTACGGGATCCTGAAGGCCGAGCGCGGCAAGCACCGCCTCGTACGGCTCTCGCCGTTCGACCAGGCCCACCGCCGCCACACGGCGTTCGCGACGGTGATCGTCGCCCCCCTCCTGCCGGACGGCACCGACGTCGAGCTCGACGAGGCCGACCTGAAGATCGACACGTACCGGGCCCAGGGGGCGGGCGGCCAGCACGTGAACAAGACCGACAGCGCCGTCCGGATCACGCACCTGCCGACCGGGATCGTGGTGCAGTGCCAGAACGAACGTTCGCAGTCGGCGAACAAGCAGACGGCGCTGCGGGTGCTGAAGGCGCGGCTCGTGGAGCGCGCCGAAGAGGAACGGGAGGCGATGCTGGCGAAGGAGAGGGGCGGAACCGCCGACACCGGGTTCGGCGGCGAATGGATCAGGAGTTACGTGCTCCACCCCTACCAGCTCGTGAAGGACAGCCGCACGGGCCACGAGGCCGGGAACGCCCAGGCCGTGCTCGACGGCGACCTCGACCCCTTCATCCACGACTACCTGCTCGCGAAGGCTGCCGGAAAGGTCGTGTAGAGGGTGCGTTACACTTGCGCAACCCCGGCACCCGCCTGGCCGGCTAAACGGCAACGGCCTTGACTCACGTGCAGGAGACAGACTTCAGCCCCCTCACCGCGACGGCGGTGGCCGAGCCGCGCGTCGTGCGCGAGCGGACGGTCACGAGCGCGGGGTCGATGATCGTGTTCGACTCGGTCACGAAGGTGTACGAGCCCGACGTCGTCGCGCTGAACGACGTCAGCTTCCACATCGACAAGGGCGAGTTCGTGTTCATCGTCGGCGCCTCGGGCTCGGGGAAGTCGACGCTCGTGCGCCTGCTGCTCAAGGAGCTCGAGCCGACGAAGGGCAAGATCGTCGTCGGCGGCCGCGACCTCACGCGCCTCAAGCGCTCGAAGGTGCCGATGCTGCGGCGCAACGTCGGCTGCGTCTTCCAGGACTTCAAGCTGCTGCCGACGCGCACCGCCTCCGAGAACGTCGCCTACGCGCTCAAGGTGCAGGGCGAGAGCCGCGCGAACATCCGCCGCAAGGTGCCGGAGGTGCTCTCGATGGTCGGGCTCGCGCACAAGATGAACTCGCTCCCGAACGAGCTCTCCGGCGGGGAGCAGCAGCGCGTCTCGATCGCGCGCGCGTTCGTGAACCACCCGCCGCTCCTCGTCTGCGACGAGCCGACGGGCAACCTCGACCCCGACACCTCGGTCGGGATCATGCAGCTCCTCTACCGGATCAACATGAGCGGCACGACCGTGCTGATGGTCACGCACGACCGCGAGATGGTCGACAAGATGCGCAAGCGCGTGATCCAGCTCGAGGACGGGCGGCTCGCGCGCGACGAGCGCCGCGGAGGCTACGCGGGCGAATGAGGGTGCGGATGCTCGTCTCCGAGGCCTGGCGGAGCCTCGCCGCCAACGTCTCGACGACGTTCGCCGCCACGATGACAGTGCTGGTCGGGATGTTCGTGCTCGGCCTCTTCATCGCGCTCTTCACGTGGACGCAGTCGTGGTCGAACCACGTCAAGCGCCAGCTGATCGTGAAGGTCGACTTCAAGACCGGCGAGCACCAGGCGACGCGCCGGCAGGAGAACGCGGTCGCGCGCATGCTCCAGTCGAACCCGAAGATCAAGCTCGCGAGCTTCGTGCCGAAGGAAGAGGCGTTCCGGCGGATGCAGAAGCGCTACCCCGACCTCACGCGCAACGTGCCGTGGAACCCCCTGCCCGACTCGTTCGAGATCACCCCCGTCAAGGCCGAGTACATCCACGACATCGCCGAGAGCCTCCGGCCGCCGCCGCCCGGCGTCGACAAGGTGATCGAGGGCAAGCGACTCTCGAGCAGGGTGATCACGTTCGCGCACGTGATCGACGTCGTCTTCGCGATCGGCGCCGTCGTGCTCGTGCTCGCGTCGACGCTCCTGATCGCGAACACGATCCGCCTCTCGATCTTCTCGCGCCGGCGGGAGATCGAGGTGATGAAGCTCGTCGGCGCGACCAACTGGTTCGTGCGCGCGCCGTTCATGATCGAGGGTCTGCTCTGCGGGCTGGCGGGCTCGGTGCTCGCGATCGTGCTGCTCGTGGTGGCGAGGGAGCTGGCGCTGCCGGCGATCCACTACCACGGCTTCGCCGACGCGCCCGACGTGCACGCGTGGGCGTTCCCGCTGACGGCGCTCGTGCTGCTCGCGATGGGCGTCGGGCTGGGCGCGCTCGGCTCGGGGATCACGCTGCGCCGCTTCCTGCGGGTCTGAGCCCGGCGGAGGACCACGTCGTCGTCGAGGTCGCCCGCCGCGGCCGCCTCGTCGTGGGCGAGCCCTACTTCACGCCCGGCGTGCCGCTCGTGCTCGAGTCGAAGGGGCTCGGGGGCGTCGGCCCCGGCGACCTCGCGCTCGTCCGCACCGGCCGCGGGCGGGCCCGGGTGGTGCGCGGGCTCGGGAGCGCGCGGCGGATCGAGAACGTGCTCGAGGCGCTCCTCGTCGAGCGGGGGGCCCGGGTCGAGTTCGAGCCGCACGAGCTGCCGCCGCCGCAGCTCGAGGGCCGCGTCGACCTGCGCGAGCTGCCCGCCTTCACGATCGACCCCGAGACCGCGAAGGACTTCGACGACGCCCTCTCCTTCCGGCGCGAGGGCGGCGGCATCCGGGCCTGGGTGCACATCGCCGACGTCTCGTACTTCGTGCCGGCCGGCTCGCCGCTCGATCGCGGGGCCGCGCGCCGGGCCTTCTCGACCTACGTGCCCGGGCTCGTCGCGCCGATGCTCCCGCCCGAGCTCGCCGACGACGCCTGCTCGCTGCGCCCCCACCAGGACCGGCTCTGCGTGACGGTCGAGCTGCCGCCGGGCGACGGCGAGCCGCGCTTCTACCGCTCGGTGATCCGCTCCGACGCGCGCCTCACCTACGCTCAGGCCGAGCGGCGCGACGTGCCGCCCCGCCTGCTCGGGCAGCTCGACCTGAACGCCGAGCTCGCGGCGGAGCTCCGGCGGCGGCGCTTCGAGCGCGGCGCGCTCGCGGTGCAGACGCCCGAGCTCTCGTTCCGCTTCGCCGACGGGCGCGTCGCCGACGCGCGGCTCGAGGGCGAGCCGCACGCGCACATGCTCGTCGAGGAGCTGATGATCCGCGCGAACGAGCACGTCGCGCGATTCCTCGCCGGGCGCGGCCGCGCCGCGCTCTACCGCGTCCACGAGCGGCCGGACCCGGAGTCGGTCGAGGCGCTGCTCGCGAAGCTCGCCGACCTCGGCGTGCCGACGCCGCCGGCGCCGGAGGTGCTCTCGCCGCAGGCCGCCGCCGAGCTCGCCGCGCAGATCTCCGTGCGCGCGGCCGCCTACGCTGCGCGGTCCGGACGCGGCCGCGAGGCCTTCCCGGCGCTCGTCCTGCGCGCGCTCAAGCAGGCGCGCTACGACCCGCGGAACCTCGGCCACTCCGGCCTCGCGAGCAGCGCCTACTGCCACTTCACCTCGCCGATCCGCCGCTACCCGGACCTCGTCGTCCACCGCGCCCTCCTGCGCGAGCTCGGGCAGGGCGACGACCCGGTGCCCGAGGAGCTCGGCGAGCTCGCCGAGCACGCGTCGGCGCGCGAGCGCGAGGCGGCCGAGGTCGAGTACGCGGCCGACGAGCTCTGCCTCGCGTGGCTGCTCGAGGACCGGCTGGTCGAGCGCGGCTGGGAGGAGCCGTTCGAGGGCGAGATCACCGGCCTTCTCGGCTCCGGCCTCTTCGCCCGCTTCGGCGGCGTCTTCGAGGGGTTCCTGCCGGCCAGGCGGCTGCCGGGCGAGTTCTTCGAGCTGAACGCGACGGGCACGGCGCTCGTGGGCCGCCGCACCGGCCGTGCCTACCGCCTCGGCGACCCGATCGAGGTGCGCGTCGAGTCGATCGCGAAGCACGAGGGGAAGGTCGAGCTCGCGCTTCCCTGACGCCGCGTCTACAGTGGGGGAGGCTTGTTCGAGATCGGGGGGAGCCTTGCTGCGGCGCGCAAGGGTCAGGGCCTCACGCTCTCCGACGCCGAGCGCCTGACCTGCATGCGCGCCCGCTACCTCGCGGCGCTCGAGGCGGACCGCTTCGACCTCCTGCCGGGACGGGTCTACGCGCGCGCGTTCCTGCGCACCTACGCCGACGCGCTCGGGCTCGACGCCGACCGCTTCGTCGAGGAGTTCGACGAGCGCTACCCGCGGGAGGAGGAGCTCCCGCCGGCGCCGCCGCTCGTCCGGCCCCGCCGGCCGAACCGGCTCCGCCGGGCGCTCGTCGCGGCCGCCGTCGGAGCCGCGGTCGTCGGCGCGGTCGTCTGGAGCACCGCCTCGTCGCCGCCGCCCCCGCCCCCGCCGTCGCCGCTCTCCGCGGCGGCGGGCGCCGAGCGCCCGCCGAAGCCCCACGGCGTGCTCGGCGTCACGCACGCCGCGCCCGTCCCGCGCCGCCGCTTCCCGCTCGTCGTCTCCGCCGACGGCGGCCGCTGCTGGCTCCAGGCCCGCCGCGGCGGGCCCAACGGGCCCGTGCTCTGGGAGGGCACGCTCGAGCAGGGCCAGTCGGTCCGCTTCGCTCCGCGCGTCTGGCTGCGGCTCGGGGCGCCGTGGGCGGTGACGCTCCGGCGCGGGCCGCACGTGCACGCCCGCCTGCCGGCGCGGGCGCCCCTCGACCTCGTCGCGTAGGCACAATCGGCCCTCGATGGCCGAGAAGCTGATCGCCGAGAACCGCCGCGCCCGCCACGACTACCAGCTCCTCGAGCGGTTCGAGGCCGGGCTCGTGCTGCAGGGGACGGAGGTGAAGTCGCTCCGCGCCGGCCGCGCGACGCTCGGCCAGGCGTGGGCCGACGTCCGCGAGGGCGAGGCGTGGCTGCAGGGGGCCGAGATCGCGGTCTACGAGCAGGGAAACCGCGCCAACCACGAGCCGACGCGGCCGCGCAAGCTCCTCCTCCACCGCCGCGAGCTCGACCGCCTCCACGGCCAGCTGCGGGAGAAGGGGCTCACGCTCGTCCCGACGAAGCTCTACTTCAAGGACGGGAAGGTGAAGGTCGAGCTCGCCCTCGCGCGCGGCAAGGACGTGCGCGACAAGCGCCGCGCGATCGCCGAGCGCGACGCGCAGAGGCAGATCGAGCGCGCCCTCAAGTCGCGCCGCTAGCTCGGCCAGGCCCCGAGGCGGGCCGACCCAGCGCAGGCTAGAATTCCGGCCGAGAAGACATACGGGGGCGCCATGGTTTCGACGTGGTCGGTTCTCCGGCAGAGCTGCAAGCCGAGGTCTCCGGTCGGCCTCGTAAAACAACCGGAACCAACAGTAAGTGCGGAGAACGAACTCGCACTCGCTGCCTAGTCGCTGAACCGACTAGCTAGCGTGTCGCCCCGAGCTCGGCCCGTGGCCCGGGAAGCGGCATCAACGAACGGGCTGGCGCCGAAGGAGAGCCAATCGCCGGAGGCGCGAGACCCAAGGATGGCTGGCCCGGCGGTAGGTCGGTCGCGAACCGGCCGTCCGGGCGAGACGCCAATCGCGGCCTAAGCTTGTAGACGCTCTGACGGTGCGTCCGCGGACGCGGGTTCGATTCCCGCCGCCTCCACTTTTCGGCTCAACCGAGGCGATTCAGAGGTCAGCTTCGGGAGGAACGATTCCGTCCTCTCGTTGCTGCTCCAGCCAACGCGCGTAAGCCTCCATCGCCGCCTCGAGGTCGGTCTGATCCTGGTGCCCGTAGATCGCGAGCGTCGTGTTCAGGTCGGCGTGACCGAGCGCTTGCGACGCCGCGTCGATGCCGGCGACGCGCCGGAGTTCGGTAGCGAAGGTGTGGCGGGCGAGGTGCATGTTCAGCCCGTGCGTCACGCCGCGCCCGACGAGCCCGGCCGCCTGGAGCTGGCGGTACCACCAGCGATGAACTGCCTGCGGGCTCGGGCGTTTCTTGGGATAGGCCCGGATGGCGAGCTTCTGCTGGCCCTCAGGGCCGCGTCCGTCGTAGACCTTCTTGGTCGGATAGAGGAGGTAGTCGTCCGGCTCAGGCACTCGGCCAACGTGGGGAAGGTCGGTGCTGAGGAAGAGCCGTAGCTCGGCGAGGACAGGCCCACGAAGCGGAAGCAGTCGCTCCTTTCGGCCTTTGCCGTACACGCGGAGCGAGCAACGCTGCGCGTCAAAGTCGCGGACCTGGACGCCGGCCAGCTCGCCTCTCCGGACACCGAGGAGAAGGAGGCAGAACAGCGCGAGGCGGTCGCGGGGATGCTTCGCGATCGTGAGGAGGCGCGGGCGCGCGTCCGCCGGAAGGAGCGGCGCGACACGCTTCTCCGCACGTGGACGCCTGATTCGCGCAGCCGGCGAGATGGCGATGTGGCCCTGCTCCTCGGCCCAGCTCCAGAACGCGCGGACGACGGACGTGACCTTCTGGCGCGTTCTTGGTGAGCGCTCGCCCCAGAGGTCGATCACGTCGCGCAGGTCGTCGACGGAGACGTCGATCGGCTCCTTGTCGGCGAGCGTGATGCTCATGCGGGCGAGGACGGCCTCGTAGTCGCGGAGCGTCGACGGAGTCGCGCCGTACTCGTTGCGAAACCAGCGCAGGTACCGACCGACGAGCTGGCCGAGCGATGTCGAGCGGTAGGACTTGTCCTTCACCGCCTCGCGGATGATGCGCGCGGCCTCGCCGAGCGTCAAGTGTGCGTGGTGCCCATTCGAGCGACGAAAGCCGTCGCCGATGACGGGCGGGTCGGCCCGCGGAGAGGCGGCCAGGGCTTGCATGTCACTGAAGAGCGCGAGCTGATCCTCCCAGTCGTGCTCGTCTCGGAAGTCGTTGGTCGGGTTCACGCTCGCAGAATGCAGGGGGGAGGTCCCCAATAGCTCCCCCCATAACTCCCCACCCCGTCCGCGGATCCGCTGTGATGCCGCTGCGTGCACTCTTCAAATAGACGATCACCGAGTCGCGGAGCATCCTTGAAGGCCCGCAGAGCGCCTCTCAGCGCCTCGATTCGGGCGCGCCGAGCGCGACCGAGCGACGATCGACCTACTCATGCTGGAGAGGACGCTTCGGAGCTTGCCTGCGACGCCGTCACAGAGCCTCTCAGCGGCTCTCAACGGCGTCGGCGACGTGCGCGAGGACGGACGGGCGGTTTGAGCTGCTAACGGGCCGGGGCCAACGAAGTCAGCGGAGACACAGATGCATCACGAAGTGCGCGTCCGAAGACGCCGTTCGGTTGCAACTCGAGGAGAGCGAATCTCAAGGAGACCGTGACCCCGGTAGTCTCGAGGCATGGAACCGGATAGCGACGGCCGCGACCTGCGCAGACTTCAGAGGCACCCGCACATCCGTGAGGTCCGGGAGAGGTATGCCCGCCTATACGCCGAGATGCTCGAGCACATGGCGCCTGCGACCGAAGGGCGGGTGGTGAATCCCGGCCGCCAACGCCGCGGCCGGCTCGTCTTCGGGGACGACACCAACTGGTCTGCCTGACGGCCTGTCGCAGCCAACTCGCACGCGAGCATCGAAGGATGCATCTGCGTCTCTCTCTGACCGTGGGTCGTCCTGCTCGTGCGCGCTAATGACCCCTGCCAGAGGGAACGGCTCGGATGGTCTTCGTTCCCGCCGACGCGGATCAGTAGCCGATGAGAAGAATCCCGTCGAGCGGCAACTTCAGACGTTCGCTCGCGTAGATCGCGTCGAGCCGGTCGCGCGACTGGTCGTAGCTCTTGATGGCAGTTCCACCGCCGCCGTAGTGGAGCATCATGGCGAGAACGAGATAGCGAGCGTCGACCATGAGGCTCGTGCGGATGAGATCGCGGTAGTCCGCGTTATTCGCGGCACCGCGGCCAGCTTCGACCTCGAGAACGATCCCGTGCTGGGGATGGAATCCGTCTACCTCGTAGGCCACGACCGGCCTGCCGACCTCGCCGAAGAGCACCGGCCGACGGATCCTGTTCGCCTTTGCCTTGCCCGCCTCGATCTCGAAACCCTGGTGGACCAGCTCGGGTCGGATGACGGCAAGCGCGGCGTCGCTGGTCACGCCCGAGTTGAGCCGCGAGTCGAGCTGCTCGCGAGCTGCAGCGAAGGCGGCGACGACTGGAGGAACCCAGGCCGGCCGTTCGTTCGCCGAGGGGTAGAACTTCCACATCGGATAGACGTCTGAAACGCGCGCCATCGCAAGCTGAGCTCATCAGACGTCTGTCCCTGGCGCAAGTGCGACCGTTTCGGGAAGGGAGGCCCATGATCGACCTGGCAACCGTCCTCGGAGAAGCTGCGGCCGTCGTAGATCCGAAGGGCGAAAACGAAGACATCTCCGTTCTGTGCGGACTTGTCGCTTGGGCGGCGGAGCACCCCGACGAGTACAGCGGATGGGATGCCGAGACCCTTGCCGCAGCGCTCAGGTGGAACTTCGACGTCGACGCCGAGGAAGCCGACGAGATGGCCATGCGGTTCGTCAAGGTCGACGACTAAGGCAACGGGCCTGCCCCGATCGAGCGATCAATCTTCACAAGCGGGTCGACAGGGCTCCGTAACAATGTTACAGTGCTACTCGAGCTGAGCAATACGAAAGCGTCACCGATGAAAGGAGCCTCATGAGCACCGCCGTCGTCCGGATCGACGAAGCCGTCTTGGCTGACGTTAAGGCCGTCGCCGGGATGCGCGGTAAGACGCCAGGCGACGTGTTGGCTCAGGCCTGGTCCGAGTTCGCCGAGCGTCATCGCGCGGCGATCTCGGCGGACTTCGATCGCGTCGCCGATCTGGTTCGCCGGGGCGACCGCGAAGGACTCCTCGAGTTCGCGCGTCAGACGCGATCGGTACGGGCTGAAGCAGCCGCCGAGCGTGCCGCCGGCTGAGTCCGACGCTGGACCTAGACTCCGCGATCGTGTCGGAGTCGCACATCAATACCGCCGTTCGCGGCTCGTACTTCCTCGCGAACTACGAGTTGCGGATCGCGGCGCGCTGTCTCGAGGAGGACTTCGGAGTGTCGGCGGCTACGCCGATCGGTGACCTCCTCGACCATCCGATCGTCAAGGCTTTGATCAAGGACCGTGCGACCGACCCGGACGCCGGAAAGACGATCGGGCCGGAGGCCGGCGAGGACACCATCCGGCGGCTCGGCTACGGGCATGACCATCGGGGCGCGACCTGGTGGGATCGAACCGAGAACGTCGTCTGGCTCTGCGCCTATCACCGCAAGCATCGCTCGGGGGCGGCGGACGATCCCTTCAAGAAGCACTTCCCCGAGTTGATCGCGGCCAAGCGGATGAAGCCGGCCGCCGTCGACTACGAGGCGCTCTTCGCCGAGCGCGACGAACGATTCGTGGACCTCGTTCAGCGCGACGCCCAGGCGCTCCTGGCCGAGGCGCGACGCGAGCCCGGGGCCGAGAAGCGCGCGGTCGTTGGTGGTGAGGCCAACGTCGGGTGCCTTGTCGAGGTCGTCGAAACGCTCGAGGAGACGTACGTCGCGTTCTTCATCGAGGAGGTCACATACGAGCGCTTCGTGATCCTGCTTAACGCGTTCTATGTGTCGCGATTCGAGGAGTGGGAGCAGGTACGCCATATGCCGCATCGCGCGATCGATGAGGCATCTGGCGAGGTCTGCTATCGCTATCTGAAGGAGTAGCCAAGCTATGGAGCCGCCTCGGTATCTCCGGGACCTTCTTTACCTCGACACCGAAAAAGCCGCGTCGATCTTCAGTCAGCTTTACGGCGGTCTCGTGCGCGAGACACACGAAGCAAGCGAGCATGGACGCGAACGGCGTCGAGGCTTTGCGTTCGACCTGGGTTTGCTGAAGCCCGAGTTCGGCGGGGGGACGACAGAGAAGACGTCCGTGATCGAGTCCCGTGTCCTCCACCACGATCTGCTTCTGCAGCTTGAGGACGCGCTATTCGATCTTGGTATGGCAGTCGATCTGACGCCGGACAGCAGTGGCGGCGTTGCCTCGGCAGAAGAGGTCCGGAACCTCCTTCAACCAAGCTCGTACGTGCGGGCCGAAGGTTGGGTGTCGATCGAGGATTACGACCGCATCCAGAGGATTGCCGGAGAATTTCCGGCGCTGTTGGAGTTCATCCAGCGATGCGCGGCCTCCGGCGTGGAGCAATCAGAGGAACTTCAGGAGCTTCGGCGGCAGCTTGACGAGCAAAGACAGCGTGCGATCGGGCAGCCGAACAAGCAGGCTCGGCAACACGCGCTCAGGCAAGTCTCGAACCTCGAGAAACAGTTCACCTCCGCACTGAAAGAAGCTACAAGGCCGGAAGCACCACCGGAGCAGTGGCTTATCGAGGGCATCCAGAAATGGATCGACGTCTTCTTGCCGGGGCGGATCACGCTCCGCCTCTTCCCGTTCGACGAGGTGCCGAACTTTCAAGTCGTCGCAAACCTCAAGAGGGAGTCGTTCGTCGACGCCGACTTGGGGAACTTGCTCTTCGCCTACGGGCCTCAGCCGAACGTCCGGCTGACCGTGCTGGGGCTCATCACATCATTCCCTCAGGCGGACGGCCCGCCGTTCGATCTGATGAGGGAGTTCCAGCTTGTCCCAGACGGAGAAGGAAGCGAGGAGTTCGAGTTCGAGCGCGGTTTCCGCGGGCTCTTCGCCGGCATGGACGGTCTCGAGAAGTTCAGCCGCTTCTCGCGTTACCCCAACATCACGGTCTATCCGCTCGCACTGTATCGCCGCGTCCCTGTCGCGGAGCAGCCCGCGTGACCTCGGAGGTAGGCACTCCCTGAGGAACCTTGCGCGGGTTCGCTTCCCGCCGCCTCCACTCTTCGCTTGCCCGAACTTGCCGAGCCGCGGGGCCTCTCGTTGACCTGCGGCATGCCGCGTGAGAGTGTGCGTCGTACGCGCGGTCACCGACCTGAGGAGGTTCGACGTGGCGAAGTACCTGGTGAAGGCGTCTTACTCCGCGGAGGGCGCGAAGGGCGTTCGGAGCGCCGGTGGATCGAGCCGGCGGGACGCGGTGGCGAGCATGGCGGAGGGCCTGGGCGGGAGCCTCGAGAGCTTCTACTTCGCCTTCGGCGAGACGGACGCATACGTCGTGTTGGACCTCCCGGACAATCGGAGTGCCGCGGCGGCGTCGCTGACCGTCAATGCCACGGGCGCAGCGACGTCAGAGGTCGTGGTGCTGCTCTCGCCGGAGGAGATCGACGCGGCGGCGAAGCTCTCGGTCGACTACAGGGCGCCCGGATCCTGACGAGGCTGCCGCGACAGTGCCGCGAGCTGCAGCTCGTGCGGCCGGGCCGTGCCGGTGCTCGCGGCGAGACCGACGACCGAGGTAGGGGAACGACCCGCTTCTCGGCAGCGGCCTGGCCTTCCGCGGCGGAATCTCCGGAGACGAGCGGCAGGACCGGTTCGCCGGCCACGGCCGACCGCCATCCTCCCGGCATGACGTCGCAGCGGCTTCACGCGGCCGAGCTCCCTCCCGTGCGCGCGGTCGCCCCGCGGCCGCCGCTCGTGCACGTCCCGGCGTAGGCGCTCCCGCCGCCTCGGCGCGGAGCGCCGCGCACCGAACGCCGTCACCGCCGGAACACGTCCACGAAGGAGAGCGCGATGTCCAGCCGCACCCCTGCTCGCGGGAGCGTCCCCTCGAGCGCCACCGCCCTGCCCGGCCAGTCGAGCGACTTCCCCGCCTGGTGCGGCGAGGTCGTGCGTCGGGCCGGCCTCGTCGAGAGCGCGGCCGCTCGCGGCGCGATGGTGATCAAGCCGTACGGCTACGCGATCTGGGAGGCGATCCAGCGCGAGCTCGACGCCCGGATCAAGGCGACCGGCCACGAGAACCTCTGCTTCCCGCTGCTCGTGCCCGCCTCGGTGCTGGCGCAGGAGGGCGAGCTCGTCGAGGGGTTCGCCCCCGAGGTGGCCGTCGTCACCGAGGCGGGCGGGAGGGAGCTGGAGGAGCCGCTCGCGGTCCGTCCGACCTCCGAGGCGCTGATCTGGTCGACCTACGCCCGCTGGGTGCAGTCGCACCGCGACCTGCCGCTGCTCTACAACCAGTGGGCCAACGTCGTCCGTTGGGAGCTGCAGCCTCGCCTCTTCCTGCCGACGAGCGAGTTCCTCTGGCAGGAGGGGCACACGGCGCACGAGACCGGGGAGGAGGCGGTCGCGGAGGTGCCGACCGTCCTGCACGAGGTCTACGCGGACACGATCGAGAACGTCCTCGCGATCCCCGTGCTGCGGGGCAGGAACAGCGAGAGCGGGCGGTTCCCCGGCGCAGTCGACGCCTACACGCTCGGAGCGCTGATGCGAGACGGCAAGGCGCTCCAGGCGGCCACCGCGCACTACCTCGGGCAGGGGTTCGCGCGGACGTTCGGCGTCCGGACGCTCCGCGACCCGGGCAGCTACGAGGAGATGATCGACCACCTCCGCCGGGCGGGCGGGTTCGCCGCCGCGTCGTGGTGCGGCCGCCGGGAGTGCGAGGCGCGCGTCAAGGAGGACAGCTCGGCGACGATCCGGTGCCTGCCGCTCGACGGGCAGCCGGAGCGGCCGGGAGCGTCCATCTGCTGCGGGCGGGCCGGTGCGGCCGCCGCGGTGTGGGCGCAGGCGTACTGACGACGCCCGCGGGAGGCCCGCATCGCGGCGGCCGCGTCCGCACGCCTACCGCAGCTGCGCCATCCGAAAGTGGTTGCCGGACGGGTCGCGGAAGCCCGCGTCGATGCCGTATGGCTGCTCGGTCGGCTCCTGCGCGAACTCGACCCCGCGTGCCGTCAGCTGCTCGTAGCTTTCGCGGCAGTCGTCGACCGAGAAGAAGAGGCCTCCGAGGGCGCCCTTGGCGAGCAGCGACTGGATCTGCGCGCGCGTCTCCTCCTCGAACACCGGCGGCCCCGGGATCGCCATCAGCACGATCGCGACGTCGTCCTGCCCCGGGGCGCCGACGCTGAGCCAGCGGAAGTTGCCGAGCTCCGGCATCGTGACGTCCTCGCGAACCTCGAAGCCGAGCTTCTCCGTCCAGAAGGCCAGCGCCTCGTCCTGGTCGCGGACCCAGACCTGCGTGTGCGTGAGCTGCTTCAGCATCCCGTCTTCCTCCTTTCGCTTGACCGCCTTCGACGCTAGCCGCGTGGCGTCCGGACGTCTTCTCGAAAACTGCTCCGTTGCCGCGCGTACGCCTGCAGCACGCACGTCGGGACGCGCGCGCGCGAGGAGGCGGGCGGATGCGCCGCGCGGTACGCGGTCGGCGACATCCCGTACGCGCGGCGGAAGCTCGTCGTGAACGACCCGACGCTCGTCAGGCCGACGTCGAAGCAGATCTGCGCGACGCTGCGGTCGGTGTTGCGGAGCAGCGACGCCGCGCGCTCCAGCCGTCGCGTGAGGAGGTAGCGGTGCGGCGTCTCGCCGAACGCGCGGCTGAACTCGCGGCTGAAGTGCGCCGGCGAGACGTGCGCCGCTCGCGCGAGCGTCGCGACGTCGAGCGCCTCGTGGTAGCGCGCGTCGGCGAGGTCCTTCGCGCGCAGCAGGAGCCGGACGGTCGCCGCCGGCGCGCTCACCGTTCCGGGCCGGGCGCGCATGCGACCGGCGTCGTCGTCGACTCGACCTTCCCCATCGGCGTTCTCGCGCTCAGACCGGGGAAGGCGCGCGAACTCATCGGCGCCCGCCCTCCGGATGCGCACGCGGGCGCGGGCTACGCCGTCGGCCTGGGCGGGTGCTCGGGGCGGCAGTCGACCATGAACGCCGCGCGGCCGCCGGGCTGCGGCGCGAAGCGCGGCGAGCAGCGGTAGACGAGCCGGCGGCCGGCGAAGGCGCCGAGCGCGGGCCGGCCCTCCGCCCGGCACGTCCAGCGGATCCACGTGCTCCGCTTCCCGCAGGCGGGCTCGCCGTCGATCGCCGTCTGCCCCGAGGTGAGCGCGAGCCGGGTCATCGCGGCCGCGTAGGCGCGGGGATCCGGGTACGTCGAGCGGGAAGGCGCCGGGCCCGTCCTCGGAGGCGCCGGCTTCGCCGCGCCCTGCGCCGCCCGGGCCCCGCCGTCCTCGTGGCGGAGGGCGAGCGCCGCGGCGCCGGCGGCGGCGACGGCGACGGCGAGGAGCGCGAGGCCCGCGCGCGGGAGCGGGCCGTCAGCGCGCGGGCGCGGGGCGCGCGGGCCCGTCATCGAGACCGTGCCCCCGCCGTCCCTCTCCGCCGGTCGTCGCGCCGGCCCCGGTCGCGGCTCCGCCGCGGCGGGCGGCGGAGGCTCGTCGTCCGGCGGCTCCTCCTCCGCCCGCTCGCCGTCGCCGCGCCCGTCGGCGGCGGCGGAAACCGTCGGGACGCCCTCGCTCCAGCTGTAGGCGGCGATCCGCGACCCGAGCCTCGGGCGCTCCCTCGTCGGCGCGGCTCCAGGCCCGGCTGCGTCCGGCGTGCCGCCGAGCGCCACGAGCACCTCTCGGACCCGCTTCTGCTCCTCCTCCTTGCGGGCGAGGAGCTCGTTGGGGCGTGCACGCTTCGCCATGCCCACAAGTGTGCTGCCCGCGCGGCCGTACGCGGGCTGTCCGTTCGGATAGGTTCGAACCGGCTGCTCCGGTGGAACGCGCCCGGCGGCGAACCCTGGTTCTAACCAGGGCCCGTAGGACCGCAAGATGGTACGGCCGGCCCCTCTTCCGCGGAGCGCCCCCTCTGCGTGACCTTCACGAGAGCCGAGGCAGGCGGAGCCTGCACCGAGAGCCAGCGAGGCCGGCGGCCCCGGCCGGCGGGGCGAGCTGACCTGCTCCCCCGGCCGCGGCTACTCCCCCGAGCTACGCGGTGTCCTTGAGCGTGTAGAACTCGACGCGGCTCCGCTGCTCCGCCGTCAGCGCGGCGTCGGGCTCCTCCTCGTCGCGCTCCAGCTCGGCCGGGGCGCGGCGCAGGCGCGGGCGGGGCGGGGCGTGCCGGGCCGCGGCGAGCGGCCGTGCGAGCCCCGCGAGCGCGGCGCGACAGGCGTGGACGACGAGGCCGGCGGCGCGGCCGCAGGCGGCGAGGAGGCCTCCGGCCGACCGGGCGAGCGCGGCCGCCGCCCGGCGCGGGAGCGCGACCGCGGCGGCGGCGAGCCGGCCCGGCGCCGGCCGCTCCTCGCCGCGCCGCCGCTCCTTGCCGTGCGGCCGGTGCCTCGGGGCCTGCGGGCGCCGGCGGGGTGCCGGGGCCGACTCGACGGGCGACGGCGCCGCGACGGGCTCGGGCGCGGGCTCGGCCCGCGGGTCGGCTCCGGGCTCGCGCCAGAGGAGGGGCTCCGGCTCCGGCTCGGCGGCCGCCTGCGGCTCCGGCTCGGGCTCTGAAGCGGGCTCGGGCGGGGCGCTCGCCTCCGCCTTCGGCTCGGCGGCCGCCTGCGGCTCCGGCTCGGCGGCTGCCACCGCTTCCGCCTCCGGCTCGGGCTCGGGCTCGGGCTCGGCCGGAGCCTCGGCGCCGGGCCCGGGCCCGGCGGCCGACTCCCTGAAGCGCCTCGTGCTCGTGAGCCAGGTGTAGTTCGTGATCCGGGTGTCGAGGCTCATCGGCTCGGGCGGCGCGGGCGCCGGCTCGGGCTCGAGCACCTCCGGCGAGCCTCCGAGGGCCACCAGCACGTCGCGCAGGCGCTCCTGCTCCTCGGCCCGCCGGGTGAGCAGGAGGCTCGGCTTGGGCTCCGGCGGGCGGCCGTGGCCGCGCAGCCGCTCGAGGCGGCGCCTGAAGGCGTCGGTCGGGCCGGAGGGCCTCATACGGCGCAATTCTGTTCCACCCGCGGGCCGGGCGCTCCACACCACGAAAGGGATCCGGGCCAGCCGTTCGGATAGGTCCGCCGCCGCGGCGGCGGCGGGCGCAGCTCCGGATCCGTGGCAACTACGGTCGCGGGCTCTCCCCCCACGGCCGAATTCCTACCCGATGGACCCGGACCGGGCGGACGTGCACTAGACGATCCTCGAGAACCTGTTCGACGGCGTCTACTACGTCGACCGCAGCCGGACGATCACCTACTGGAACCCCGCTGCCGAGCGGATCAGCGGGCACGCCGCCGCCGCCGCCGTCGGGCGGCGCTGCTTCGACAACATCCTCCGCCACGTCGACGACCGCGGCAACGCGCTCTGCTTCCAGGCCTGCCCCCTCGTCGAGGCGATGGCGCAGCGACGGCGCGTCGAGGCCGGGGTGTTCCTCCACCACCTCGACGGGCACCGGGTACCCGTGCGCGTCCGCTGCCAGCCGGTGCGCGACCAGGGCGGCGAGGTCGTCGGTGCGGTCGAGATCTTCAGCGAGGACACGGTCTACCTCGACGCGCTCCACCGGATCGACGACCTGGAGCAGCTCGCCACGACCGACAACCTCACGGGCATCCCGAACCGCCGCGCGGCCGAGATCTCGCTGCGCTCTCGGACCCGGGACGTCACGGAGGCGGGCTGGCCGCTCGCCGTCCTCTTCGTCGACATCGACCGCTTCAAGGACTTCAACGACCGCTACGGGCACGCCGTCGGCGACCGCGTGCTGCGGGTGGTCGCGCGCTCGGTCTCGGGCGCGCTGCGCGAGGCGGACGTGGTCGCCCGCTGGGGAGGGGACGAGTTCGTGATTCTGAGCGCGTCGAGCACCGAGGCGCAGGTCGAGGCGGTCGCCGAGCGCGTCCGCTCGCTCGTCGCGGCCTCGGACGTCGCGGTCGGAGGCGAGCGCCTGGCGGTCACCGTCTCGGTCGGGGCGGTGCTCGCGGGGCGGTCCGAGACAGTCGAGGACGTGCTCGGGCGCGCCGACGAGGCGCTGTACCGGAGCAAGGCCGGCGGCCGCGACCGGGTCGTCTTCGTACGGCGCCCCGGCGTCGCCGCCTGAGCGGCGGGCTACCCCGCGGCGGCGCGGACGATCGCCTCGGCCGCGGCCTCGGGCGCGAGCCGGTCCGTGTTCACGACGAGGTCGTAGTGGGTCGGGAGCTCGCGGCCGACGCCGTAGAAGCGCTCGAGGTAGGCGGCCCGGCCGCGGTCGGACTCCCGCACGACCCGCGCCGCCGCCTTGCCGTCGAGCCGCTCCGCCTCCGCGACCCGCGCCGCACGCGTTCCGGGGGAGGCCGTGACGAGCACGCGCAGGACGCCGTCCCGGCCCGCGAGGGCGAACGAGGCCGCGTGCGCGACGAGGACGACGTCGCCCACCTCGGCGGCGGCGTCGATCGCCTCGCGGATCAGCCCGCGCAGCCTCTCCGTCGGCTCGGCGCGGCCGAAGTCGACCTCGACGCGCCGGCCGGCCTTCCGCGACTCCGCCAGGGAGACGGCCTCGGGGTAGATGCCCTCGGCGCGGGCGGCCGCGACCACGATCTCGTCGTCCGCGTACCGAAGCCCGAGCCGGTCCGCCACGAGCCGCGCGATCTCCGGGCCGCCGGCGCCCTCGGCGTGCGAGAGACAGATCACCGGCACGCGCCGGATGCTACAGCCGCGCCCGGGCGTGCTACCGCGAGGACGCGGCCGGCGCGGCCGGCCGCGGCGGGCCCGCCCGCCGGTCGCGGCCGGAGCGGCGCTCGACCCCGCCGGGCGGGCTTCCCGCGGCCCGCCGGCGCTCGCCGCCGGTGCGCCGCTCGACGGCGGGCGCCGCCGCCGTCCCGGCGGCCGGGGCCGCGCCGCCGAACGTGGTCGCGGCGAAGAGGGCGAGCGTCGCGACGAGCAGGGCGACGTCGGCCGCCGCGCTCTCGAGGCTGCCGACCCCGCGCCACGCGAGCGTCGCCGGGAGCGCCGCGGCGCAGGCCGCCCAGAGGACGGCGAGCCCGCGGACCGGGACGCGCGCCCGCGGCGTCGCCGCGGGCGGGGCCGGCTCCGCGGCCGGCGGCGCCGCCGGGAGCGGCTGCAGCGCGGCCGGCGCGCCGGCGGCGCCGCCTCCGTGCGTGTAGGCGGCGATCCGGGCCGAGAGCCTCTGCCGCCGCGGCGACTCCGGGCGGCGCCGCTCGCGCAGGCGGAGCGGCGGCGCGGCGCCGCCGAGCGCCTCGAGCACGCCCCGGAGGCGGTCGGCCTCCGCGGCCGCCCGCCGCGCCCGGCGGCGCAGGAAGCGGGCGGCGGCGCCGCGCTCGGCCTCGTCCTCGAGGCTGCGGACGAGCGAGCCGAGCACGACCCGCTGGAAGTGGAGCCGGGAGGAGCGCGGTCGCGGGGTCGGGCGCACCGGGACAGATTCTGCACGCCGGCGCCGTCACCTTGGGCCGGCCGCGGGCCGGCGCGGGCTCAGGCGGGCGCGGCCGCGACCGCGGCGTCGAGCCCGCCGCCGGACTTCGCCTGGTACAGGGCCCGGTCCGCGCGGCGCACGAGCGACTCCGCCGCCTCGCCCTCGCGCCACTCGGCGACGCCCGCCGACGCGCCGATGCCGGGAGGGGTGCTCGCGAGCAGCCGCTCGGCCCGTAGCCGGGCGTCCGCCGCCGAGCAGCCCGGGAGCAGCGCGCAGTACTCGTCGCCGCCGAAGCGGGCGAGGAGGTCGGTCGAGCGGAGGTTCTCGCCCCACGCCAGCGCCACCTGCCGCAGCAGCGCGTCACCGGCCTGGTGGCCGTGCCTGTCGTTGTAGCGCTTGAAGTCGTCCAGGTCGAAGAGCACGATCGAGAGCGGCTTCTGGTCGCGCCGCGCCCGCGAGAGCTCGTCGGGCAGGCGCTCCTCCCAGGCGCGGCGGCTGAGGAGCTCGGTGACGTAGTCGCGGTCGGCGAGCGCCGCGCGGTGCCGGAGGTCGCGGACGATCCGGTGCACCGTCCACGGGACGACGGTCACGACGATCGACCACAGCACCGCCGCGCGGAGGGCTCCGGACTCCACCGGGCCGCGCGCGACGAGCAGGCCGCCGAGCAGGAACGTGTCGGCGGCCGCGATCGCGACGGCGAGCGCGGAGCGGCCCGCGTAGATCGCGAACCACACGAGCGGCACCGTCACGAGCGGCGTGTAGACCGAGCGGGCATCCGACCCCGCGACGACGAGGTCGACCGCGACGACGATCCCGAAGGCCGGCGCGCACTCGAGCGCGGCCGGGAGCCGCTCCCACGGAACGAGCACGACGGCGAAGGTCACGAGGGCGGCGACGCCGATCGCGGCGAGCTGCGCGGCGGCGGCGCGGCCGCTCTGCGGGTCGTCGACGGCGAGGAAGGCGAGGCCGGCGAGCGTGCCGGCGGCGAAGGGGACGAGCCTGCGTCCGCGCCCCTGCGCGGACAGCGGCCGGAGTAGGGCTGACATGCCGGAAGTGATCGGATCGCGGCCCGAGCGCCTGAAGAGGCAACAAAAGGCAGCGCGGCGCCGGGCTTCCCCGGCGCCGCGCCGCCTCGGCGCTACCTCGCCGTCGCCGACGCCTCGTTCGACGGGTCGCTCAGAGCGGTGCCGCTGACCGCGCGGACGACGTAGTAGTAGCGCCGGCGCGACGTGACGTGCGTGTCGGAGAACGAGGTGCCGGTGACCCCGGTCGCGTACGGCGTCGTGCCCTCGCCGCCGCTCGTCAGGCCGCGGTAGACGTTGTAGGTGACGCCGGCGCCGCTCCCCTGCCAGGAGAGGACGATGCGGCGCCTGCCCTGGGCGGAGGCGGTCAGGCTCGCGGGCGCGGTGAGCGCGGTCACGGTCACGGAGGCGCTGCCCGTCACGCCCCCGGCGGTCGCGGTCACCGAGCCGCCGCCCGGCGTCGCGCCGGCCGTGAAGGTCGTCGACGCTCCGCTCGCCGGCGCCACCGACCCGACCGACCCGGTCGCCGCCCACGAGAAGCTCGGCACGGCGACCGCGTTGCCGTAGGCGTCGGAGCCGGCGGCCGAGAACGTCTGCGAGCCGCCGACCGCCACGGACGCCGACGCGGGGGAGACGGCGACCGCGGCGAGCCCGGCCGCGCCGACTGTCTCGGCCTGCGTCGCGGCCGTGAGGCCGCTCGCGCTCGCGGTCAGCGTCGCGGCGCCCGCCCGCGTGTCCTCGTAGTAGAAGGCGGGGGACGTCGTGTGGCCGGCCTGGATCGTCACGTGCAGCGGCGCGCTCCAGGGTCCGCCCGGGCTCGTCGCGAAGCTGCCCGCGGCCGAGCTCGAGGCGACGGTCACGTCCACGTCGGCCGCCGGCGCGTTCGCGAGCGCGACCTGGACCGGCCCCGACGGCTGTCCGGCCGTCAGCGTCTGCGGCGCGGTCGCGAAGGTGAGCGACGCCGACGGGGGCGGCGAGGCCGAGGCCCAGCTCCCGCGGCCGCTGCAGAGGTCGAAGCCGGTCAGGCACGGCGCGCCGTTCGAGCCGGACGTGACGTCCCGGAAGGGGATGCTCGAGCCGTAGACGTAGGCGCTGTCCACGACCACGCCCTCGACCGCGGCCCGCCCGGCCCACATCGGCGCGGAGGCGCTCGTGCCGCCGACCGTGAACCAGCCCGACTGGCCGGAGTAGGGCGTGCTGTCGTAGACGGAGACGCCGGAGGCGGGATCGGCGTCCAGGGCGACGTCGGGCGTCGCCCGGCGGCCTCCGCAGGCGACCTGCGCGTACCCGGAGAAGCCGGCCTGCGCCGCGGTCGCGCTCTCGTACGCGCTGCAGCCGCCGCCGCCGTCCGACCAGCCGGTCTCGCCGGTCAGGTTGCCGGCGCCGTCGAAGTGGAGGGTGGTGCCGCCGACCGAGATCACGTTCGGCGACGAGGACGGGTACTCGGCGGGGAGCCCGCTGTCCCCGGCGGAGACGAAGACGCTGACGCCGCTCTGCTTGAAGTAGGAGTCGTAGAGGGACTCGAGCGAGAACTCGGAGGCGCCCCAGCTGTTCGAGACGTACCCGGCGTGCGTCTTCGCGTAGCTCTCGGCGGCGAGCAGGTTGGCGAAGCTGTTCGACGACGCCTCGACGAGCAGGATCTTCGCGCCGGGCGCGATCGCGTGCGCCCACTGGACGTCGAGCGCGATCTCGAGCGCCCAGCCCGCGTTCACCGACGGGTAGCTCGTGCCGCCGTTCTGGTTCACCTTCTGGAAGCAGCCGTTCGCGGTCGTGCACGGCGGGAGGCCGAACTGCGAGCTGAACGTGTTCAGGTCGGCCTCGGCGGTCGGCGCGTCGTAGGCGTCGACGATCGCGATCGTCTCGCCGGCCCCCGCGCCCGGGTCGGTCGGGAAGCCGTACGCGGCCTTGATCGCCGCCGGCGAGAGCCCGGTCGGGGAGAGGCCCGCGTCGGGGTTCCCGCGCTCGTCGGTGGCGACGACCACGTGGCAGCGAGCCGAGCCTCCGGGCGGGCCGGGGCAGACGGCGTGGAAGTTGGCGTGGCCGTTGGCGCCGCGGGCGGCGACGACGGGGGTCGCGAGCGCGGCCAGCGCCGCGAGCGCGGTCAGGACTCTTCTCGTGCGGCTCATTTGTGCCCTCCGGGGACGAGACGGCGGTTGCCTCGCACCGTAGGGCACGGGCGGCCGTCCCACAAGCCCTCGCGCCGGGCGGGGGCCCCGCGCGAGCCCGCACAAATTCTTAACCCGGCCCCTCCAAACCTCTTGCACCTGTCGAGGAAGGTTGGAGCGAAGGATTTCCCCCAGTCCGAGGAGGAGGAGCATGAAGCTGAAGGCACTGGTGCTCGGAGCGGCGCTCGCGCTCGTCGGCGCGTCCGTGGCGTTCGCCGCCCCGCCCGCGGGGAAGGGCAAGCCCGAGTCGGCCGGCAAGCCGGCCGCCACGGGCCCGGGCTGCAAGCCGAGCGTCGCGGTCGTCCTGAAGGGCACCCTCGGCGGCGACGGCGCCGCGGCCCCGTTCTCGCTCGCGGTGACCGTCACCGGCGGCAACCACTTCGCCGCCGCGTACAAGAAGCTCGCGCAGCCGGTCTCGATCACGGTCGCGACGACCACGAAGGTCAACCGCCAGGGCGACAGGAAGGCCGCCGACCTGCGCAGCGGCGACCGCGTGAACGTCCAGGCGAGGGCCTGCAAGGCCGACCTCGCGGACGGCAACACGCCCGCGCTCACCGCGACCCGCGTCACCGCCCACCCGAAGGCGAGCTAGAGCACCCCGCCCCCCGGGGTCTGACCGAGAGGCCGGTGCGCACCGGCCTCTCGGTCGTTCGCGCCGGACGCCGGCGGGAGAGGCCCGGGCACCGCCGGGAGAGGCGGAAGGGGGACGAGGATCCACGCGATCGGGGGATCGAAGCCGGCGGTGCGGCTCCCGATGGAGAGGGCATGGAGCCCGCCGCCGCGCCCGCCTTCCTCACGAGCGGCGCGAGGGGTGGCCGCGTGAAGGCGATCGGGGGGACGATCTTCGCCGGCGTCACGATCGCGGCGTGCGTCCTCCTCGGGGCGAGGCTGACCCACACGAGCTGGCCGCTCGAGCGGGCGCACATGGGGCTCGTCGGCGGGGCGGTCGCGTGCTACTTCGCGAGCTACGTCCTGCGCGCGCTCGGCTGGCAGAAGCTCTTCCCCGCCGGCTCGCGCCCCGACCGGGTCCGCTGCCTCGTCGCCTGCGGCGCCGCCGCCGCGAGCGGCGTCGTGCTGCCCTTCCGGCTCGACTACCTGATCAAGATCGGGGCGCTCCGCCGCATGCCCGGCGTGAAGCTCGGGCTGGAGGCGATCGCGCTCTCGATCATCTCGCTCGGCCTCGTCGACGCCGTCGCCTTCCTCCCGCTCTCGATCTCCGCCACCGCGGCGAGCTCGGACGGCTTCCGCATCCCGCTCCTCCTCGTCGTCCTCTTCGGGCTCGGCGCCTGCGGCGTCCTCGTCGCGGGCCGGCACCTGCCGCGGCTCTCGTTCGTCTCCCGGCGCCCGCGCCTCTCCGGGCTCGCCGGCCGCGCCGCCGGGCGCGTCACCCTCCGCGAGTCGGTCGTCGCGTGGGGCTACCTCGTCGGCTGCTGGACCTCTCGCGCGATCGGGAGCACCCTGCTCCTGGCCGCGCTCGGCATCGGCTTCTCCCCGCGGCTCGCCCTCGTCGTGCTCTGCCTCTCGGCCGCGGCCTCGCTCGTCCCGGTCGCGTCGGGAGGAGCGGTCGCGAACGTCGGCACGACCGCCGCCGTCCTCCTCGCCCTCGGCGTGCACAAGGAGCAGGCGATCAACTTCGGGCTCGCCTCCGGCCTCCTGCTCTGCGGGACCGCCGCCGCGGCGGCCCTCGCCGGGATCCTGCTCTCGCTCGCCTCGAGGCTGCGGCTCCGCATCCTCGCGCCGGTGGCCTCGTAGCTCAGCCGACCACCGGCGGCACGAGCTCGAACGCGACCCCGTCCACGAGCCCGCGGTTCGTGAGGCGGAGCGCCGGGATCACTCCGAGCGAGAGCAGCGACACGAACATGAACGGCGACTCGATCCGGCTCCCGAGCCGCCGGTAGGCCGCCCCGAGCGCTCGCACCTGCGCGGCCACCTCCGCGACGGGCCGGTCGGAGACGAGCCCGGCGATCGGCAGCTCGACGAAGCCGAGCACCTCGCCGCCCGCGACCGCGATCATCCCGCCGCCCGCGGCCCGCAGCCGCTCGCACGCGAAGAGCATCTCCTCGTCGCTCATCCCGACGACGAGCAGGTTGTGGTTGTCGTGCGCCACCGTCGTCGCGACCGCGCCCCGCTCGAGGCCGAGCCCCTGGACGAACCCGAGGCCGATCGTCCCCGCGCCGCCGTGGCGCTCGACGCTCGCCGCCTTCGCGAGGTCGAGCGCGGCGCTCGCCCGCACCTCGCCGCCCTCGACCGGGGCCTCGACGACGCGGTGCTCGGTCGCGAGCGCCCCGGAGACCATCCCGATCGCCCGCACCCGCGCGGCCGCGCCCGCGGCGGCGATCCGGAAGCTGTCCCGGCCGAGCTCGGGCAGCCGCACCGAGGCGTAGGCCTCCGGCGGGTAGGAGAACGCGGGCTGCGGCTCGACCCTGCGGCCGCCGCAGAGGACGAGGCGGGGCGCGAGCTCGCGCAGGTCCTCGACGAAGAGGACGTCGGCGTGCCGGCCCGGCGCGATCGAGCCGAGCTCGTGGCGCAGGCCGAGGTACTCCGCCGGGTTCACGGTCGCGAGCTGGATCGCAGTCAGCGGGTCGAGTCCCGCCTCGATCGCGGCGCGGACGCCGCGGTTCAGGTGGCCCTCCTCCACGAGCGTCTCCGGCTGCACGTCGTCGGTGCAGAGCAGGCAGTGGCGGGAGTCGACCCCGTCCTCGGTCAGCACCTTCACGAGCTCGCCGACGTTGCGCCAGGCGGAGCTCTCCCGGAGCTGGACCCACATCCCCGCGCGGAGCTTCGCGAGCGCGTCCTCGCGGAAGACGCTCTCGTGGTCGGAGTCGACGCCGCTCGCCGCGTACGCGTGGAGGCGGTGGTCGCGCCACCCGGCGAGGCTCCAGTGGCCGGTCGCCGGCTTGCCCGCGGCGAGCGTCGCCGCGATCGCCGCGTGGACGTCCGCGTCGCCGCCGATCACGCCGGGCATGTTCATCATCTCGCCGAGCGCCGCGGTCGCGTCCCAGCCGAGCGCCTCCCGGATCTCGTCGGGGCCGAGGACGGCGCCCGCGTCCTCGAAGCCCGGCAGCGCCGGCACGCACGACGGCACGGCGAGGAAGACCCGGAGCTGCAGGCCGGACGCCTCGTCGAGCATCCAGCGGATCCCGTCGAGGCCGAACACGTTCGCCATCTCGTGGTTGTCGATCGCGACCGCGGTCGTCCCGTGCGGCAGCACGGCCTCCGCGAAGCGGCCGACGGTGACCATGGCGGACTCGACGTGCAGGTGCGTGTCGACGAGACCGGGGACGAGGTAGGCGCCGCCGGCGTCGACGACCTCGGTGTCAGGCCCGCGCGTGTGCGCCGCGTCGCCGAACATCGCGACGCGGCCGTGCCGGACGGCGACGTCGACGCCGTCGTGCACCTCGCGGGTGTGCACGTTGACGAGCCGCCCGCCGGTGATCACGAGATCGGCCGGCTCGCGGCCCATGCAGACGGCGGCGAGGCTGCGTCCGAGCTCCGCGCGCGAGGGCGTCACGCGAGCTCCCGCAGCGCGGCGACCGCGTCGTCGACGGTGTGGCAGACGCGCCCGCACGACTCGATCGCCCCGGCCACGAAGAGGTTCATCCCGCCGCCGACGACGCCGCGCGCGCGGCGCCGCTCGAGGCGGACGTCGGTCGCGATTCCGACGACGCCGCGGTACGAGGGCCCGCCGCTCCGCACGAGCTCGGCGAACATCCCGATCTCGCAGGCCGTGCCGTCGTCCACGATCGGCCCGTCGAGCCAGGCGACGAGCGCGTTGCACGAGCGCAGGCCCTCCGCGTCGGTGCGGTAGACCTGCTCGAGCGTGACGCCGGCGAGCTCGGGGAGGCGCTCGTGCGGGACGAAGCACTCGAACCCCTCCGCGCGCAGGCGGGCGGCGAGCGCGTCCAGCCACGCGCGCTCGGCTTCGGAGAAGAGCGGCCCCGCGAGGTAGACGCGCACGGCGAAACCCTAGACTCGGCCGGTGATCGTCGAGGAGGAGCGGCTGCGCGCCGAGCTCGTGCGCGCCTGCGGCGACGCGGAGCTCGACCCGGGGGCGGTCGTCGTGTGGGTCGTCGACGCCGTGCGGCCGCCGGGCGCGACGCCGATCGCCTACCTGCAGCCCGCCGGCGAGGTGCGCGCGGACACGGTGCTCGTGTTCCGCGCGGTCGGCGCCGGGCGGGCGGAGGCGCACCGGCTGGCCGCGCACCGCCTCGCGCTCTGGCGCTCGCTGCCGGGCCTCCCGGACGCGGCGCTCGGGCCGATGCTGCGCCACGAGCTCGAGCACGCGCGGCGCTGGGAGCGCTCGGGGGTCGCCTTCTACGAGGCGGACGAGCGCCTGCGCGCGCTCGCCGGGCCGGACGACTACGCCCGTCTCCCGACCGAGCGGGAGGCGAACGCCGCCGCCGGCGCCTACGCCCGGCGCGCGCTCGCGCCCGCCGAGCTCGACGCGCTCCGCCGCGTTCCGGAGCTCGCCGGCCTGCTCGCCGCCGAGCCGCCCGCCGACGTCGTCGCCGAGACGGCCGCGCTGCTCCGGGCGCGGCTCGGGGAGGACGGCGCGGCGCCCGCGCCGGCGGCGCTGGCGCCGCCCCGGCGCGCGGAGCCGCTCGTCGAGGTCGTCCACCCGGTGGAGGCGCCCGCGTAGTGGCCGGGGCGCGCCCGGCGGCCGTCGCGCTCGCGGCGCTCGCCCTCCTCGCCGCGGGCTGCGGCGGGGCGCGGGACGTGCCGCCCCCCTCGGCCTGGCGGGCCGAGCGCACGCCGGCCGTCGGCGGGACGTCCGCGCTCCTGAACGGCGTCGCGTGCGTGTCGCCCCGCTTCTGCGTCGCGGTCGGGATTCGCTTCCACGGGCGCGTCGGCCGGACGCTCGCCCTGCGCTTCGACGGCCGCGCCTGGCGGGTCGTGCCCACCGCCGCCCGCGCCGACGACCGCAGCGGCCTGGCCGACGTCTCGTGCGCCTCCGAGCGCTTCTGCGCCGCGGTCGGGACGCACTTCGAGGCGGGCGGCGAGAGCCGCGGCCTCGTCGAGCTCTGGGACGGAAGGCGCTGGCGGGTGGCGGCGGAGGCGCCGCGCCCGAGCGTCCTCTCCGCCGTCTCCTGCCCGTCGGCGCGCTTCTGCGCCGCGGTCGGCACCGCGCGCGGCGGCTCGCCGACGGCGCTCGTCCTCGTCTGGCGCGGCGACCGCTGGCGCGCCGCGCGCAGCCCGAGCGCGCCGGGGGACACGAGCCTCTCCGGCGTCTCGTGCCCGTCCGAGTCCTTCTGCGTCGCCGTCGGCCGGCGCTCGGTCGGCCCGAAGGTCGCCCCGCTCGCGGTCGCGTGGGACGGCGGGCGCTGGAGGCTCGAGCCGACGCCCTCCGTGTCGTCGTACTCGGCGCTGAACGCGGTCGACTGCCTCTCGCCCGGCCCGTGCCTCGCCGTGGGCGACCGCTTCCACGGGGACGGAAGCCGCACGCTCGTCGAGCGCCGCGACGGCGGCTGGACCCGACGGCCGAGCCCGAGCCGCTCCTTCCAGAGCGGCTTCGCGGCCGTCTCCTGCGTGACGCGGGACGCCTGCGCGGCGGTCGGCGCGCAGCGCGACGGCGCCAACCGGACCCTCGCCGCCGGCTGGGACGGCAGCGCGTGGACGCTCGCCGCGAGCCCCGACCCGGGCGGCTCGAACGCGTTCGCGGACGTCGCCTGCGTCGCGGACGGCGGCGGCGTGCTCTGCTTCGCGGTCGGCTCGACCGGGCCGGCGGCCGGGCTCGCGTCGCGACCGCTCGTCGCCCGCGGGAGCTGACGCGGACCTACGCCCGCAGCGGCGGCGGCTGGAACGGTCGCCAGAGGAGCCGCACCGCGATCCCGAGGACGACGAGGCCGAGCCCGACGCCGGCGAGCGCGAACGCGACGGCGAGGTTCCCGAGCCACACGTCGAGGTAGTGGGCGATCGGCGCGAAGAAGCCGAGCACGCCGAACACGCCCCACGTCGCGCGCGCGAGCGACGCCGCGAGCAGGAGCAGCAGGGTGCCCGCGACGAGGATCAGGATCCAGCCCCACGAGGCGTGCCGGAAGGCGTGGTAGGAGAGGCCGGCGGCGAGGGCGAGGAGCCCGACGAGGTGCCACCAGAACGCGGCCCGGCGCGCGGCGCGGAGGTCGAGCGCGATCCCGACCGCGAGCAGAGCCGCCCCGGTCACGACGAACGCGCTCGCGTGGTCGCCCGGCCCGGGCGCGGAGACGAACACCGGCAGGAGCAGCTCGGCCGCCAGGAAGGTCGAGAACGCGACGAGCGCGAGCGCGAAGTGGAAGCGGACGAGCGCGAACGCGACGAGCCCGGCCGCCGCCGTCACGAGCGGGAGCGCGAACAGCCAGCCCTGGAACGCCTCGAGCGGGTCGAGCGGCGAGGCGTGCGGCCAGACGCCGACGAGCTTCTCGAAGGCGCCCGCCGCGACCGGCGCGAACGTCACGGCCATCGTCGCGAGCACGCCGCCGGGCACCTCCCAGCCGGCGCGCAGGAGCGCGGCCGCGAGCGCCGCGAGCGCGGCCGAGCAGCCGAGCGCCGCGAGCAGGATCCACGCCCCGCGCGCGCTCGAGGGCACCTGTGCGAGGACGCCGCCGCCCGCGGCCGCGGCGACGAAGCCGCCGAAGAACCAGAGGATGTTCGGCGTGTCGAACCGCGGCCGCTCCGGCCCCGGACGCCCGAGGGGCTCCATCGCCCGCCGATCGTACGACCCGGGTCGGCCGGAGCCCGGCTTCGGCCGGGCGGCGGGCCCGTCGCAGCATTCTCTACAGTCAGGTCGTGATCAGGGAGCTCGTGGCGGAGCGCGGCGGCGAGAGCCTCGAGCTCTGGGCGCGCACGATCAACCCGCAATTCGCTCGCGTGCTGCGGACGATCGGCTTCGACCGGACCTGGGCGCGCGCCGAGGGCGCCTACCTCTACGACCACGACGGCACCCGTTACCTCGACCTCCTCGGCGGGTTCGGGATGTTCAACGTCGGGCGGAACAACCCGCGCGTGCGGGCGGCGCTCGCCGAGGCGCTCGAGCTCGACCTGCCGGGGTCGGTGCAGCTCGGGGCGAGCCCGCTGCCGCCGCTCCTCGCCGAGGAGCTCCTGCGCCGCACGCCGCCGCGGCTCGAGCGCGCCCTCTTCACGAGCACCGGCACGGAGGCGGTCGAGGCGGCGCTCAAGCTCGGGCGCGCCGCGACCGGGAGGGCCCGCGTGCTCTCGGCCGAGCACGGCTTCCACGGGCTCACGCTCGGCTCGCTCTCCGCGAACGGCAACCCCGAGTTCACCGCGCGCTTCGGGCCGCTCCTCCCGGGGTTCGAGCGGGTGCCGTTCGGCGACCTCGAGGCGCTCGAGCGCGAGCTCCGCCGGGAGGACGTCGCGCTCTTCCTCGTCGAGCCGATCCAGGGCAAGGGCGTGCACCTTCCGCCGGCCGGCTACCTCGAGGGCGCCCAGGAGCTCTGCCGCCGCTACGGCACGCTCTTCTGCGTCGACGAGGTGCAGACCGGCCTCGGCCGCACCGGCAGGCTGTTCGCGTTCGAGCACTGGGGGCTCGAGCCCGACCTCGTCCCGGTGTCGAAGTCGCTCTCGGGCGGCTACGTCCCCGTCGGCGCGCTGCTCCTGTCGCGCTGGGTGCACGAGCGCGTGTTCGACTCGATGGAGAACGCGTTCAGCCACGGCTCCACGTTCGCGCCGAACGAGCTGGCGATGGCGGCCGGGCTCGCGACCCTGCGCGAGCTCGACGAGCGGGGCCTCGTCGAGCGGTCGGCGCGCCTCGGGGCGCGGCTGCTCGAGCTGACCGCGCCGCTCGTGGAGCGCTTCGAGGTCGTCCGCGACGTGCGCGCGCTCGGGCTCATGTGGGCGATCGAGTTCGGCGAGCCGGCCTCGCGCCGGCGCGCCTACCGGATGGTCGAGCGGCTCCAGCGGGGGCTGTTCGCCCAGCTCGTGGTCGTGCCGCTCTTCGCGCAGCACCGGATCCTGAGCCAGGTCGCGGGGCACGGCATCCCGGTGATCAAGGGGCTGCCGCCGCTCACCGTCTCCGAGGACGACCTCGCCTGGGTCGCCGATGCGCTCGAGGCGGCGATCGCGCAGGCGCAGCGGCTGCCGCGGGCGATGGCGGGCTTCGCGCTGACCGCGGCGGGGCTCCGGTAGCGCGTGTACCTGCGCCTGACCGCCGCGCTCCTCGCGCTCGCCGCGGGGGCGGCGGGAGTGGTCGTCTCGGTGCTGCTCCTGCGGAGCGTCCCGGGCCCGGCCGGCGGGACGGCCGGGGCGGACGCGCCGGCGGCCTCGCCCGCGGAGGCGCCCGCCGTGCCGGGCGGCCGGATCGCGACGCCCTCCGATCCCGGCTTCCCGTCGCCGCCGCCCGGCGCGCTCGTGCTCGCCCGGGAGGCCGGCCGGGACGCGCTCGCGCTCGCGGTGGCCGACGGGTTCGTCCGCGTGTCGGTGCTCGGCCCGGCGGGCGACGGCGTCCGCGGCCTCGAGGTGTCGCTCCAGTTCGGGCGCGGCTACCTGCAGCCGACCGACTCGTGCGGCGCCGGCTGCTACCAGCTCGAGACCCAGGGCCTCCCCGACTCGCCGGTGACGGTCCGGCTCGGCGGCGACGCGTACCGGTTCGAGCTGCCGAGCCTGCCGGCGCCCGACGGCGGCGCGCTCGTCGCGCGCGCCGAGGAGACGTGGAACGGCCTGAAGACGCTCGTCTGGCACGAGCGGCTCGCGAGCTCGCCGACGAACGTCCTCCACACCGTCTACCGCGCGGTCGCCCCGGACGGGCTCGAGTACACGACCGCGGGCGGCTCGGCGGCCGTGATCATCGGCGGCGAGCGCTGGGACAGCTCCGCTCCGGGGGCGCCGTGGCACCGCTCCGAGCAGGATCCGCCGGTGCGCCAGCCGCAGCCGTTCTGGGCCCGGGCCGAGGACGTGCACGTGCTCGGCGGCGGCCGCGTCGGCGGGCGGAGCGTCGCGCGGGTCTCCTTCTTCGACCCGTCGACGCCGGCGTGGTTCGAGGCGTCGATCGACCCGGAGAGCGGCCGGACGCTCACGCTCGACATGACCGCGGCCGGGCACTTCATGCACCACGTCTACGGCCCGTTCGACGCGCCGTTCCGGCTCGCGCCGCCCACGTAGGATTCGCGGCCGATGTCCCCGCCGGTCCTCGACCCCCAGATCCAGGTCGTTCTCGACGAGATGGCGGCCGAAGGCCTCCCGCCGGTCGAGGAGCAGACGCCGGAGCAGGTGCGCGAGACGCTCGCGCGGCGCTCGAGGGAGCAGTGGGGCGAGCTCGAGGAGCTGCACGAGATCGAGGACACGGACGCCGACGGCGTGCCGATCCGGATCTACCGGCCCGTCGAGACCGACGAGAAGAGCATGGCGCTCGTCTACTTCCACGGCGGCGGCTGGGTCGCCGGCAGCATCGAGACGCACGACGGCCCGTGCCGCGCGCTCGCGAGGCGGGCCGGCATCGTCGTCGTCTCGGTCGACTACCGGCTCGCGCCCGAGCACCGTTTCCCGGCCGCCGTCAACGACGCCTGGACGGCGACGCAGTGGGTGAGCAAGCACGCCGAGGAGCTCCGCCTCGACCAGGACCGGATCGGCGTCGGAGGCGACAGCTCCGGCGGCACGCTCGCCACGGTGGTCGCGCGGCGGGCGCGGGACCACGCCGTCCCGCTCGCGCTGCAGCTCCTGCTCTACCCGGTCACGAGCCACACCCTCGACACGCCTTCGTACTCGTACTTCTCGGAGGGCTACGGGCTCACGCGGAACGCGATGCAGTGGTACTGGCAGCAGTACCTCGGGGACGCCGACGGGTCGAACCCGGACGCCTCTCCCGCGCAGGAGCGGGACCTGCGGCGGCTCCCGCGGGCGATCGTGGTCACGGCGGAGGCCGACGTGCTCCGCGACGAGGCGGAGACCTACGCGCAGCGGCTCTTCCTCTCGACGGTCGAGACCGAGGGCTACCGCTACGACGGCATGATCCACGGCTTCATGCGGATGGCCGGGAAGGTCGAGCGCTCGAACAAGGCCTACGACGAGCTCGCCGAGTCGATCAAGGCGATGCTCGCCAAGGGCTGGCGCGACTGACCCGGCGCGGCTCTCAGCGCTTCTTGCGCTTGCGCGTGCCGCCGCCTCCGCCGCCCGCCGGGCGGCCGCCCGCCTGCATCCGCTGCTGGAGCCGCCGCATCTGACGGTTCGTCGCCTCCGGCAGCTGGCCCTGCTCCTCGACCGCCTCCAGGTAGGCCCGCCGCTCGCTCGCCGAGAGCTGCGAGATCGCCTGCTGGGCGCGCTGCGGGTCGGGGGCCGGCCCGAGCCGCTGGAGCTTCCGCATCGCGCTCGCGAGCTCCGGGTTCTGCTTCTCGATCGCCGCCGCGCTCACCTTCTGGAACCAGCGCCGGATGAACGGCACCTTCGCCAGGGTCGTGATCAGCGGCCGCAGGTAGCGCCCCTTCCGGAAGCGCCCGAGGAAGACGAGGATCCCGAAGAGGAGGAGGAGCGCGCCGACGACGACGACGGGGATGAGGTAGTAGGTCATCCTGTGCGATCGTAGCGAGGTTACGGAGGAACCCCCATGGGAAACGACCGCGGCATGAGCCAGGACCCGATCGAGCTCCTCGTCGAGCACGGGGAGGAGCACGGGTGCGTCAACATGACCGAGCTCTACGAGGTGGTGAACCGGCTCGAGCTCGACGAGGAGGAGACGGAGGCGCTGCTCGCGCGGCTCCAGGAGCGCGGGATCGAGGTGACCGACGACTGCTCCCGCGTGCACGAGGGGGACGTCAGCTACACGAACGAGCTCCTCGCCGGGATGACCTCCGACACGCTCCAGCTCTTCCTGAACGAGATCGGGCGCTACCCGCTGCTGACCGCGGCGCAGGAGGTGGAGCTCGCGAAGCGGATCGAGCGGGGCGACGCGCGCGCGAAGGAGCAGATGATCAACTCGAACCTGCGGCTCGTCGTCTCGATCGCGAAGAACTACCAGGGCCACGGCCTCTCGCTCCTCGACCTGATCCAGGAGGGGATCATCGGTCTGATCCGCGCGGTGGAGAAGTTCGACTGGCGCAAGGGGTTCAAGTTCTCCACCTACGCCACGTGGTGGATCAAGCAGGCGGTGCAGCGCGGCGTCGCGAACAAGTCGCGCACGATCCGGATCCCGGTGCACGTCGTCGAGCGCGAGCAGAAGGTGCTGCGGGCCGAGCGCGAGCTGATCGCGAAGCACGAGCGGACGCCGACGGACGAGGAGATCGCCGAGCACGCGAAGCTCTCGCTCAAGCACGTGCGCGAGGTGCGTGCGGCCGCCCGCGCCGTCGCGTCGCTCGACAGGCCGGTCGGGGAGGAGGACTCGGCGGAGCTCGGCGAGCTCTTCGCCTCCGAGGGCCCGCGCCCGGACGAGGCGGTCGAGGTGGAGCTGACCGAGGAGGCGCTGCGGCGCGCCGTCGCCGACCTGCCGGAGCGCGAGCAGCGGATCGTGAAGCTCCGCTACGGCCTCGACGGGGACCCGGAGCCGAAGTCGCTCGACGAGATCGGCCGGATCATGGGGATCACGCGCGAGCGCGTGCGGCAGCTCGAGGCGGAGGCGCTCCGTCGCCTCGCCGAGTGGCGCGAGTTCGAGGGCCTGCGCCACTCGGCCTGAGCGGCGCCCGCCGGCGCTCGCCGCTCAGGCGGCGGGGCCCAGCTCGTCGACGAGCGTGAAGAACGGCTTCGCGTAGGGGGAGCGGTCGGTCCGGCGGCGCAGCTCGGGCCAGTCGACCTGCTCGCGCAGCGAGGGGGCGATCTCGAGCAGCGGCGCCAGGTCGAGGTTGTGCTCGCGGAGGGCGAGCAGCTTGCCCGCGAGGACGTCCGTCGGCGTCAGCACCGGCACGTGGATCGCGTGCACCTCGACCGTCTCGGCCTTCGCGAGCAGCTCGTCGGTCACCGGGCCGCTGGCGGGCTCGAAGATCACGTCGATCGGTCGGTGTCCGGCGGGTTTCGAGGTCGCTCGTCACGTGCACCCCGTACCCCTGGGCGCCGAACGCGACGCCTCGCGCTGCGTCCGCGTCGCCGCCTCCGCGGACCTCCACGCCGGCGGCGACGACGCCGACCGCGGCTGCGAGGTCGACGAGGCGCGCGCGGTCGCCGACGCCTGCCGCGGCCTCCCGATCCCGGTCGTCGCCGTCCTCGGCAACCACGACTGGCAGTCGGACCGCTCCGAGGACGTCGGGCGCGCGCTCGGCGAGGCCGGCGTCGTCGTGCTCGAGCGTGCGCACACGATCCTTCCGGTGAGGGGCGCGAGCGTCGGGATCGCCGCCGTCAAGGGGTTCGTCGGCGGCTTCACGCACACCTGGGCGAACTTCGGCGAGCCGCTCTTCCGCGCCGCCTACGCGGAGACGACCGCGGACGTCGAGGCGCTCGACCGCGGCCTCCGCGCGATCGCCGGCTGCAACCTGCAGCTCGTCCTGCTCCACTACTCGCCGACCGAGGAGACGCTCGAGGGGGAGCCCGAGCAGCTGTGGCTCGTGCTCGGAGCCGAACGCCTCGCCGGGCCGATCCGCGAGCACCGGCCGCACCTCGTCGTACACGGCCACGCCCACCGCGGCTCGTTCGGCGGCCACGTCGCCGGCGTGCCGGTGCACAACGTCGCCGTGCACGTCACCGGCAAGAGCTTCTGGATCTTCGAGCTCGACGCCGACCGCGCCGAGGAGCCGGTCGTGGTCGAGGTCGGGTAGCCCTAGCTGCCGACGACCTTGACCAGCCAGCGGCGGTCGCGCTCGCGGTCGAGCTCGACGAAGAGCACCCGCTGCCACTGGCCGAGCTGGAGCTCGCCGTCCGCCACGGGGATCGACTCGCCCGCAGACCCGAGGAGCATCGACATGCAGTGGGCGTGCCCGTTCCCGAACTCCATGTCCTCCTCGCAGATGTTCTCGGTACGCCGGTCCCAGTCGTCGTGGGCGTAGTAGGTGTCGTGCGGGATCAGGCGCCGGAGCACGCGGGCGAAGTCCTCGAAGAAGCCGGTCTCGAACTCGTTCACCCGGACGCAGCAGGTCGTGTGGGGCGAGTAGACGCAGCAGATCCCGTCGACCACGCCCGACTCGGCGACGATCTCCCGCACCTCGTCCGTGATGTCGGTCACGTGGAGACCGCCCCGGGTGCGGAAGTGCCGCTCCTGCTGGAACACCTTCACGGCGCGGGAGTCTAACCTCCCGCCGGGCGGCTGCGCTAGCGTGGCCGGGGCCGCGGGCCCGTAGCTCAGCGGTCAGAGCAGCGGACTCATAATCCGTCGGTCCCTGGTTCGAATCCAGGCGGGCCCTCTCCGGGCGGGCAGGCGCGGCGCCCGTCTTGCGCCGCGGCGCCGGCCCGGTCCCGGGCGCCCTCGGCGGACCGCAACGTTCCGGGGTCAGACCCCGGAGCGTTGCGCGCGCAACGGCCGGGCCCGCGCCCTCCGGGCGCCTCGGCGGACCGCGACGGGGTCAGACCCAGGGCCTCGACCTGTGCGTGGGGCAGGGGTCGGCCGTCGCGGCGCGTGCTGCGCGGGGGCGACCTGGTGCTGCTCGAGCTCGCGGCCGGCTCCGGCGGGTAGGCCGCGCAGCTCGGCTCGCCGATCTGCGTCGGCGAGCCGCCGGCCGAGGTGCGGCGCTTCTGGGACGAGCTCGCGAAGCCCGGGTACGAGGGGTCGTCGAGGCGATCGGTCCCGGCAAGCCCGTGGACGGGATCCGCGAGGCCGGCAAGCTCTTCCGCGAGCGCGGCGTCGAGTCGCGCCCGATCCTCGCGCACCGGATCGGCCTCGTCAGCTCCGCGCCGCACGTGCTCGTCGTCACCGGCTCGTAGCCGCCGCCCGCGGCGCCGCGGGGGCCGAGCCCCGGCGCCGCCCCTTCTCGCCGTAGAGGCGCCGGTCAGCGAGGCGGAGGGCGTCGGACGGCGTCGCGGCCTCGTCCGGGATGCGTGCGACGCCCGACGAGGCGAGGATCGGGCAGCGCGCCTCGACCTCGCTCAGGGCGCGCGCGCACTCGCGCAGCAGCGCCCCTGCCGGCGCGGGGACGAGGACGCAGAACTCGTCCCCGCCGAGCCGGTAGGCGCGGGGCCCGGCGACGGCGCCGAGCGAGCGGCCGAGCCCGGCGAGGAGCGCGTCGCCGGCGAGGTGGCCGTACGTGTCGTTGTACCGCTTGAACCCGTCCAGGTCGAAGAGCGCGAGCAGCCACCCGTCATCCCCCGGCTCAGCGCAGGCGCGCGCGAGGTCGGCGTCGAGGCGGCGGCGGTTGCCGAGCCCCGTGAGGGCGTCCTCGTGGGCGAGCGACTCGAGCTCGACGGCGTGGAGCTCGGCGTCCATGCGGACGCGCCGCTCGCGGGCCAGGAGGACGAAGACGAGCGCGAGCGGGAGCAGCGCCCCGACCGCGGGCACGCCGCCGGGCTCGAGGGCGGCGAGGAAGGCGACCGGCGAGAGCAGCGCGTCGAAGACGTAGACGCCGGCGAGCGGGCGCAGCAGCGTGCGCGGCGGGATCGCGTGGGCGACGGCCTCGTGGAAGGACGAGTGCGCGAGGTCGGCGGCGCACTGCGCCGCGAACGCGCCCAGGTAGACGGGCCACGAGCGCCAGGCGGGCCCGTCGCCGCCGGCCGCGGCGAGCAGCACGGCCGGGCCGAGCGAGAACCACGAGCAGCCGACGAGCGCCCAGGCGCGCAGGTGGTGGGCGTGGCCGCGCGCGCCTGCGACGAGCCCGCCGGCGACGTACCCGAGGCACACGCACCACGGCACGAGCGGCAGCGGCAGCGTGAACAGCATCGGGACGAAGACGAGCTGGGTCGGGACCGCGGAGCCCGACGCCGTCTCGACCCACACGTTCGAGAGCAGCGCGAAGGCCGCCGCGAACGCGCAGAACGCTCCGAGACCGAACGGGCGGGAGGAGGGCGCGAGCAGCGTGAACGCCGACGCGGCCGCGACGAAGCTCGCGGCCCCGGCTCCCGCTCCGAGCCACTCCCGGCGGCTCGGGCGCGCCGGGCGGCGCGCCCGGGCCTCGTCGACGAGGTGGTGCTCGCGCGGGCCGCGTGCCTCGTCCATCGCGGACGGCCCCGTTTGCGGGCCGCTACCCGACCCGGAACGGGTCGACGTAGACGTCGTCGACCTGCCAGCTCCCGCCGACCGCGAGGAACCGCAGCCTCACCTCGGCGGCACCGCCGGAGGAGAGCGGCGCGGTCAGGTTGGCGAGGAGCGGCAGCGGCAGGGTCGGCCCGTAGCCCGAGCCCGCGACGACGACGCCCACGGGCACCACGGCGTCGAGCCCGGCGACGCGCACCTCGGCGCTCACCACGAGCACGCCGAGACCGAGCGGGGCCGTGTTCCGCACGAAGAGCCTGGTCGTCGGGTCGGCCAGGCCGACGCAGACGGGCGGGCTCACGGCCGCGGCGCCGGGCGGCAGGGCGAGCGCGCGCCCGTCGGCGGCGCCGGCGACGTGCCACGGCTCGTTCCCGCCGGCGACGGCGGCGCCGCCCGCGAGCGCCCAGCCGGACGCGCCGGACTCGAACCCCCCGTCGGGCGCGAGGAAGTACCGGCCCGGGTCGAGCCAGCGCAGGAAGGGCTGCGAGACGGGCTGGCCGCAGGCTGCGGGCTCCGGGCCCGCCGACGCGGCGGCGGGCAGGATGGCCAGGAGGACGAGGACGGCCGCGAAGAGCACCCGCGGCCGTGAGACGTGCTTCATGTCCATGCTCCCATCGACGAACGCCACGGAAAAGTGCTGCAGAGAACACTTTTCCGCCGCCGTTGTCCATTTGGCAACACCCGTCCAGGTGATTCGGCCGGCGGGCGCCCCGCGCCGCCCGCGCTCAGGTGCCGACGGTGGCGCGCAGGACCTCGAACACGCCCGTGGCGAGGAAGAGGATCCCGACGAGCGTGAGCGCGTCCCGGACGCGGCGGGCGACGAAGCGCTCGCGCCGGTTGACGGCCCCGCGCGGGCCCCACATGCGGGTCAGCACCCGCTGGCCGAGCCGGTCGCTCGCGAGCTGCCAGTTCGTGAGCAGGAGCGCCGCCGCGAGCGCGAGGACGCAGCCGAGCACGAGCCGGAAGACCGTCTTCGGCGTCCCGCCGAAGAGGGAGTCGATCTGCAGCACCGCGAGCACGAACGCGCCGGCCGAGCCGAGGAACGCGTAGAGCGTGAGCGTGCCGACGAGGCCGCCGGTCGGGACGGGCGGGGGCGGAGGGGGCGGCGGCTCCGGCCTCGCCGCGGGCGCCGCCTGCGCCCGCTTCTCGAGCTCGCGCGCGATGCCGAGCCCGACCGCGCGGACGAGGCGTCCCGCCTTCGCGGCGGGATGCTCGGGATCTGCCACCCGGGCAGCGTACCGGGCCGGTTGACGGGCTCGGATAATTGCGCCATGGACAACCCGTATCGCGTCGGCGACCGGGTGCTCGCCTCGAGGGGGCAGGACGGCGCGAACCACGAGGAGGGCACGGTCGTCGACTCCTACAGCCTGATCATCGGCGAGGAGACCCGCCCGATGGTCTGCGTCGAGTTCGGGGACGGCACGCGCGCCTACCTGAACGCCTCCGGCCCGGACGTGAGGCCGCTCGAGGAGCCGGAGACGGAGCCGGCGGCGGGCGGCTCGGGCGAGCAGGGCGGCTAGCATGGAGCCGATGCACGAGATCGGCACGATGCGCGTGAAGAGCGGCCTGGCCGAGATGCTCAAGGGCGGCGTGATCATGGACGTCGTCGACGCCGAGCAGGCGAAGGTCGCGGAGGAGGCCGGCGCCGTCGCCGTCATGGCGCTCGAGCGCGTTCCCGCCGACATCAGGGCGCAGGGCGGCGTGGCGCGCATGTCCGACCCCGAGAAGATCCGCGAGATCCAGGAGGCCGTCACGATCCCGGTGATGGCGAAGTGCCGCATCGGCCACTTCGCCGAGGCGCAGATCCTGCAGGCGCTCGAGGTCGACTACGTCGACGAGTCCGAGGTGCTGACGCCGGCCGACCTCGAGCACCACGTGAACAAGTGGGACTTCACGGTGCCCTTCGTCTGCGGCGCGACCAACCTGGGCGAGGCGCTCCGCCGGATCGCCGAGGGCGCCGCGATGATCCGCACGAAGGGCGAGGCCGGAACCGGCGACATCGTCAACGCCGTGACGCACATGCGCGCCGTCTTCGGCGGCATCCGGCGCCTCGGCACGCTGCGCGCGGAGGAGCTCTACGCCGAGGCGAAGGAGCTGCGCGCGCCGGTCGAGCTCGTGCGGTGGGTCGCCGAGCACGGCCGCCTGCCCGTCGTGACCTTCACGGCCGGCGGGATCGCGACGCCCGCCGACGCCGCGCTCTGCATGCAGCTCGGCGCCGACGGCGTCTTCGTCGGCTCGGGGATCTTCAAGTCCGGCGACCCCGAGAAGCGCGCCCGAGCGATCGTCGAGGCGACGACCCACTACATGGACGCGGACGTGCTCGCGCGCGTCTCCGCCGGGCTCGGCGAGGCGATGGTCGGCATCTCGGCCTCGACGCTCGACCCGTCGCAGCTGCTCGAGACGCGCGGCTGGTAGCTACCTGAGCCCGCCGCGCTCGTGGTGGGCGCGGAAGAAGCTCTCGCTCCCGGCGGTCGCCATCGCCGCCGAGGCGCTGATCTCGAGGCAGAGCGCCGCGGCGGCGACGACCTGGGCGAGGCGGTAGACCTTGCCGGCTCCGGCGCACCCGATCGACGCGAGCCAGTCGCGGGCGGACGGGAGCGTCGTCCCGCCGCCGACCGTCCCGACCTCGAGCCCGGGGAAGCGAATCGACGCCTGGAGGCCGCCCTCGACCCGCCGCGCCGTGCCGTGGGCCATGGAGGACGTCCCGACCATCCCGAGGTCCTGCCCGGTGGCGGCGAACACCGCCGCGACCGCGGAGGCGGGCGTGAACGCGACCGACTGCATCCCCGAGGCGACGGCCCCGTGCGTCCCGGCCCAGGAGAGAGCCTCGAGGTCGGCGGCGGTCGTCCGCAGCACGCGCCGGATCCGCTCGTCGGGGAGGAACGCCTCCGCCAGCACGGTCTTCCCGTGCCCCGACTGGAAGTACTCGTAGGACGGCTTCTTGTCGCCGCCCATGTTCGCCTCCAGGATCGCCCGCTCGGGCGGGACCGGCGCGCGCTCCATCACGTAGCCCATGTTGAGCGCGTAGGCGTTGCGGGTCATCATGTTCGGCCCGACCGCGTCGCCCGTCGTCCACTGCCAGAGGACGTGGCACATCGGGCCGACGACGTGCGTCTTCAGCCCGCGCAGGACGGCATGGCGCGAGAGAGCCGGGTCGTCGCGGCCGGCGAGCCATTCGCGCAGCGCCGGGAGCTCGCCCTCGAGCCAGCGGGCGAGCGCGATCGCGGCGGCGGCGTCGCGGCAGACGAAGCACGACGCGCGCGTGATCCGGTCGGCCAGCACGTACGTGCGGACGACGCCGGCGGCGGTCGCGCCCCGCGTCATCGAGAGCGTGAGGCTGCCCTCCGTGTGCGCGAGCGGGACGAGCACGTCCTCCTCGGCGCGCCCGCGCTCGGCGACCTCGCCCGCCTCGGTCAGCTCGTAGTCGCCGAGCTCGATCCGGATCGGGCAGATCGAGACCGGGATCACCGCGACCCCCGTGACCGCCTCGGCCGCGCGGGCGAAGGGCGTCAGGTCGACCGAGGTGGGCAGCCCGTCGACGCCGGCGAGCCGCTGCCGCTCCCTGATCGAGTCCGGGTCGTTTCTCCGCGGCCAGCGCACAGCGGGTACGTTCGCAGAATGGCGGCGACGACGATGGACGGACGGGCGCTCGCGGAGCGCATCCGCGCGCGCGTGGCGGAGGAGGTGCGCGGGCTCGGCGGGGTCGGCCTCGCGACCGTCCTCGTCGGCGACGACCCGGCCTCCGACGTCTACATCAGGCGCAAGCACGAGGCGGCCGTGGCGGCGGGCTTCCGGGCCGACGACCTGCGGCTGCCGGCGTCGGTCTCGGAGGCGGACCTGCTCGCGACGGTGGCGGAGCTGAACGCCGACGACGCCGTCGACGCGCTGCTCGTGCAGCTCCCGCTGCCCGAGGGCATCGACGAGGCGCGCGTGATCCGGGCGGTCGACCCGGCGAAGGACGTCGACGGCTTCCACCCGCTGAACGCGGGGGAGCTCCTGCTCGGGCGGCCCGGCCTCGTCCCGGCGACCGCCCGCGGCGTGCTCGCGCTCCTCGCCGAGTACCGGATCGAGCTCGACGGCGCGCGCGCGGTCGTCGTCGGGCGGAGCGCGATCGTCGGGAAGCCCGTCGCGCAGCTCCTCGAGCAGGCGAACGCGACCGTCACCGTCTGCCACTCGCACACGCGCGACCTCGCCCGGCACACCCTCGACGCGGACGTGCTCGTCGTCGCGGCGGGGCGCCCGGCGATGGTGTCCCCGGCGATGGTGAAGGCGGGCGCGGCGGTGGTCGACGTCGGCATCAACCGCACCGAGGCCGGGCTCGTCGGCGACGTCGACCCCGGCGTGGCCGAGGTCGCGGCCTACGTGACGCCGGTGCCGGGAGGCGTCGGCCCGATGACGATCGCCTGCCTGCTCGAGAACGCCGTCCGCTGCGCGCGCCGCCGGCGGCCGTAATTGCCTTTTCCTGCGCGAAAGTCCCTGGTATCGTTGCCGCCGCTCCGTCGGTCGGCGGGCTTCGTAGTCATCCAGTAAGGAGTCGGTAGTTGGCTGAAGGCACCGTCAAGTGGTTCTCGAACGAGAAGGGCTACGGGTTCATCGAGCGCGAGGGGGGCGACGACGTGTTCGTCCACTTCTCCGCGATCATGATGGACGGCTACAAGTCGTTGACCGAGGGTCAGCGCGTGTCGTTCGAGGTCGTGCAGGGCGAGAAGGGCCTGCAGGCCGCGAACGTTCAGGCGGTCTAGCTTTCTCGGAACCATCCAGTGCGCGGAGGGCTCCGAGAGGGGCCCTTCGCCGTTTTGGGAGGATCTGGACATGGCGATCGAAAGGGACGAGGTGCTCCACGTCGCGCGGCTCGCGCGGCTCGAGCTGACCGACGACGAGGTGTCGCGCTTCCAGGAGCAGCTCTCGGCGATCCTGGAGGCCGTCTCGAAGGTCTCCGAGCTCGACCTCGCGGACGTGCCCCCGACCGCTCACCCCCTCGAGATCGCGAACGCCTGGGCCGAGGACGTGCCGCGGCCGTGCCTGACGCTCGACGAGGCCTTCGCGAACGCCCCCGACCGCCGCGACGACCACTTCGGGAGCCCGCCGGCGTGACCCCTCCCGTCGACACCCTGCGCCTCACCGCCGAGGAGGCGAACGACCTGCTCCGGCGCGGCGAGGTCTCGAGCGACGAGCTCCTCGACGCCTACCGCGCCGCGATCGACGCGCGCGACGGCGAGCTGCACGCCTTCCTCACGCTCGTCGACGACCCGGCCGGAGCCGGCATCCCGATCGCGCTCAAGGACGTGATCTCGACCAAGGGCGTCCGCACGACGGCGGGCTCCCGCATCCTCGAGAGCTACGTCCCGGTGTTCGACTCGACCGTCGCCGCGCGCTGCAAGGCGCGCGGGCTCCGCGTGCTCGGCAAGACGAACACCGACGAGTTCGCGATGGGCTCGTCGACCGAGAACTCGGCGTTCGGCCCGTCCCGCAACCCGTGGGACCCGGCGCGCGTGCCCGGCGGGAGCGGCGGCGGCTCGGCGGCCGCGGTGTCGGCCGGGATGGCGCCGTGGGCGCTCGGCTCCGACACGGGCGGGTCGGTGAAGCTGCCGTCGGCGTTCTGCGGCAACGTCGGCCTCCGCCCGACCTACGGCACGGTGTCGCGGTACGGGATCGTCGCGTTCGCGTCGAGCCTCGACCAGGTCGGGCCGGTGGCGAAGACGGTGCGCGACTGTGCCCTCCTCTACTCGGTGATCAGCGGCCGCGACGAGAACGACTCGACGACCGTCGACGTGCCCGAGGTCGAGCTGCCGGAGGACGGCGACCTGCGCGGCGTCCGCATCGGGCTGCCGCGGCAGCTGAACGAGGTCGAGGGGATCGAGCCGGGCGTGAAGGCGGCGGTCGGCGCGGCCGTGCGGGCGGCCGAGGAGCTCGGGGCCTCGGTCGACACGTGCGAGCTGCCGCTCTCGGTCGACTACGGCCTGCCCTGCTACTACCTGATCGCGCCGGCGGAGGCGTCGGCCAACCTCGCCCGCTACGACGGCGTCCGCTACGGGCTCCGCTCGCCCGGCGAGACGTTCGGCGAGATGGTGATGGCGACGCGGCACGACGGCTTCGGCGACGAGGTGAAGCGGCGCATCATGCTCGGCACGTACGCGCTCTCGTCCGGGTACTACGACGCCTACTACGGCACGGCGCAGAAGGTGCGCACCGTGATCAAGCGCGAGCACGACGCGCTCTTCGAGCGCTTCGACGTCCTCGTCTCGCCGACCTGCGCGACCACCGCCTTTCCCGTCGGCGCGAAGGCGCAGGACCCGCTCGCGATGTACCTCACGGACGTGCTGACGATCCCGTCGAACATGGCCGGGCTGCCGGGCCTCTCGATCCCCTGCGGCCTCTCGGACGGGCTGCCCGTCGGGCTCCAGCTCGTCGGGCCGCAGTTCGCCGAAAACACGCTCTTCCGCGTCGGGCACGCGCTCGAGCGGGCGATCGGCTTCGACTACGTCCCGGAGCGGCTGCGGTGAAGCGCTTCGCGGACGGCGCGGCCGACTTCGTGCCGGCGGTCGAGCGCGTCTTCGGCGAGCGCCCGCGCGTGCTCGACGGCTCCCGCGCCGTCCTCGTGGGCGAGCTCAAGCTGCAGCTCGAGGCGGGCGAGCGGGAGCTCTGGCTGATCGAGCGCCGCGGCCCGCTCGAGCGCCGCCTCGGCTACGTCCCGGTGCGCGACTCGATCGAGCAGGCGCTCCGCGAGGCGAAGCACCTGTCCGAGACCGACCCGTCGAGCGGCGGCCGCCGGCCATGACCCCGAACGGAGATCGCCGGGGCCGGTCCCCGGACGTGACCGCCGAGGGCACGTCCAGGTGGGAGCCCGTGATCGGGCTCGAGATCCACGTCCAGCTGAAGACGGAGACGAAGCTGTTCTGCCGCTGCCGGAACGGCTTCGGCGGCGGGCCGAACACGCAGACGTGCCCCGTCTGCCTCGCCCTCCCGGGCGCGCTGCCGGTGCCGAACCGGCGCGCGATCGAGGAGACGATCAAGCTCGGGCTCGCGCTCCGCTGCGAGATCGCGGAGCGGGCGGTCTTCCACCGCAAGAACTACTTCTACCCCGACAACCCGAAGGCGTACCAGATCTCCCAGTACGACGAGCCGCTCTGCCGCGCGGGGCGGCTCGCGGTCCCGACGGAGGACGGCACGGTGGAGGTCGGCATCGTCCGCGCCCACCTCGAGGAGGACGCGGCGAAGAACGTCCACGTCGCCGCCTCGGGCCGCATCCACGGCGCGACGGCGACGCTCGTCGACTTCAACCGCTGCGGGACGCCGCTCGTCGAGATCGTGACCGCGCCCGACATCCACTCCGCCGACGTGGCCAAGCGCTTCCTCCAGCTCCTGCGGCAGACGGTCGTCGAGCTCGGGCTCTCCGACGCGGAGCTCGAGAAGGGCTCGATGCGCTTCGACGTGAACGTCTCCGTGCGCCCGGCGGGCTCCCGCGAGCTCCGCACCCGCACGGAGCTCAAGAACATGAACTCGTTCAGCTTCGCGGCGAAGGGGATCGAGCGCGAGGTCGCGCGCCAGATCGCGGTGTACGAGGCGGGCGGCGCGGTCGAGCAGGAGACGCTCCACTTCGACCCGACGAACGAGGACTCGCCGCCGCTCCGCTCCAAGGAGGAGGCGCAGGACTACCGCTACTTCCCGGAGCCCGACCTCGTGCCCGTCCACCCGCCCGAGGAGGTGGTCGAGCGGCTGCGGGCCGAGATCGGCGAGCTCCCGTCGGAGCGGATCGCCCGGATCGCCGGCACGCTCTCCTTCTACGACGCCGACGTGCTCGTCACCGGCGGGCTCGACCGGCTCTGGACGGCGGTGGTCGCGGCGGGCGCCGACCCGAAGGAGGCGGCGAACGTGCTCGCGAACGCCTTCGTCGCCGCGGGCGTCGACCCCGACCGCGCCGACCCGGCCGAGCTCGCCAAGCTCGTGGCGGCGCGCTCCGAGCTCCGGCGCGAGGCGTTCGACGAGGCGATCGCGCGCTCCGGCGACGAGGGCTTCAGCGCCGAGCCCTACCTCGCCCGGCGCGTCCTCGCCGACGTCGGCGCGCTCGACCCGGTGATCGACGAGGTCCTCGCCGCCAACCCCGGCCAGGCGGCGGCCTACCGCGGCGGCAAGGAGGGGCTGCTCGGCTTCTTCGTCGGGCAGGTGATGAAGGCGACCGGCGGCGGCGCCGACCCGCGCGTCGTCAACGAGCGCCTGCGCGAGAAGCTCCGCGGTTGAGGGTCGACCCGGCGGGTACGTCCTCCTCCGACCCGCAAGACGAGGAGGGACCATGCCGGCCGACATCCACGAACAGCTCACGAAGTACATCGCCGACGCCCACGCGATCGAGGTGCAGGCGATCGCCCAGCTCGAGCGGGCGCCCGACGCGGCCGGGTTCCCGGCCTTCGAGGAGGCGCTCCGCGGGCACCTGGCCGAGACGCGGCGCCACGAGCGGCTGACGCGGAGGCTGCTCGAGGAGCGCGGGGAGGCCCCGAGCCGCCTCAAGGACCTGCTCATGGGCATCGGCGGCAAGGGCTTCCTCGCGTTCGCGCGCGCGATGCCCGACACGCCCGGGAAGCTCCTGTCGCACGCGCTCAGCTACGAGGCGCTCGAGGTCGCGGCCTACGAGCTCCTCGCCCGCACCGCCGACCGGGCCGGGGAGGAGCCGGTCGCGACGACCGCCCTGGAGATCTGCGGCGACGAGCGGGCGATGGCGAGCCGGCTCGAAGGGTGCTTCGACGGCGCCGTCGAGGCCTCGCTCCGGGCGGCGGGCGCCGGCGACCTCGGCGGCCGCCTGCGCTCGTACCTCGCGGACGCGCACGCGCTCGAGCGGCAGGCGATCGACCTGCTCGGCAGGGCCGCCTCCGCCTCCGGCGACGCCGCCCTCGACGAGGTCTACGAGGACCACCTGGTCGAGACGCGCGAGCACGCCGAGCTCGTGAAGGCGCGGCTGGACGAGCTCGGAGGGGACACCTCGGGGGTGAAGGACGCCGCGATGCGGGTCGGCGCCCTCAACTGGAGCGCCTTCTTCGCCGCCCAGCCCGACACGGGCGGGAAGCTCGCCGCCTTCGCCTACGCCTTCGAGCACCTCGAGATCGGCGGCTACGAGCAGCTCCGGCGCGTGGCGGAGCTGGCGAGCGACCCGGAGACCGCCTCCACGGCCGAGCGCATCCTCGCGCAGGAGCGGGCCGCGGCCGCCCGCCTGGAGGGGAGGTTCGACGAGGCGGTCACGGTCGCGCTGGCCGCGCACGGGATCGCGGCCCGCTGACCGGGCTGCGGGCCGGACCCGCCGGACGGTAGCCTGAGCCCCATCGCCGGCAAGCGCTACCTCTTCACTCCGGGCCCCACCCCCGTCCCGCCCGAGGTCCTCGCGGCCACGGCGGAGCCGATCGTCCACCACCGCGGGCCCGACTTCCGGCTCGTCTACGAGCGGGCGCTCGCGCGGCTCCAGGAGGTCTTCCGGACGCGCGAGCAGGTGCTCCTGTTCGCGGCCTCCGGCACGGGCGCGATGGACTCGGCGGTGGCGAACCTGACCGTCCCCGGCCAGCGCGTCGCGGTCGTGACGGCGGGCGCCTTCGGCGAGCGCTGGGCGGCGATCTGCGAGCAGTACGGGCTCGACGTCCGGCGGATCGCCTACGAGTGGGGCGAGGTGCCGAATCCCGACGAGGTGGGCCCGGCCGTCGCCGAGAGCGGCGCCCGGGTCGTCTTCTGCACCCACTCGGAGACGTCGACCGGGGTCGTCGCGGACGTGCAGGGGCTGAAGGCGGCGGTCGGGGACGCCGTCCTCGTCGTCGACGCGATCTCGTCGCTCGGCGCCGTGCCCCTGGAGACCGACGCCTGGGGGATCGACGTCGTCCTCTCCGGGTCCCAGAAGGCGCTGATGTGCCCGCCGGGGCTCGCGATGGCGGGCGTCGCCGGCCGGCTCTGGGACGCGCTCCCGCCGGCGCGCAGCTTCTACTTCGACTGGCGGCGGACGCGGAAGGCGCAGGAGCTCTTCGACGCCGCGTTCACCCCGGCGGTGTCGCTCATCCGCGGCCTCGACGTCGCGCTCGGGCGGCTGCTCGCGGCCGGGCTCGAGTCGGCCTTCGAGCGGCACGTCCGGCTCGGGCGCGCGACCCGCGCCGGGCTCAAGGCGATGGGCGTCGAGCTCTTCTCCCCCGATGACGACTCGTCCGCGGTGGTCACGGTCGCGCGCGTCCCGGACGGCGTCGACGGCACGGAGCTCCTCCGGCACCTCCGCGACCGCCACGGGGTCACGCTCGCGCCGGGGCAGGGCGGCCTGAAGGGACGGATCTTCCGCATCGGCCACATCGGCTGGTTCGACGTGTTCGACATCGCCGCGGCCCTCGCCGCGGTCGAGCTGTCGCTCGCCGAGCTCGGGGCGGACGTCGAGCGCGGCGTGGCGGTCACGCGCGCGTTCGAGGCCTACGAGCAGCGCGTGCCCGCCTGAGTGGACCGGGCCTTCCCCGAGCCGGTCGAGCGGGTCGCCTCCCTGCTCCGCGTCGGCGCGGTCGACGCGACGGTCGAGGAGCTCTCGGGCGGCGCGCGCACGGCCGCGGAGGCTGCGCAGGCGGTCGGCTGCAAGCTCGACCAGATCGTGAAGACGCTCGTCTTCGTGTGCGACGGCGCCTACGTGCTCGCGCTCGTCCCGGGCGACCGCCGCGCCGACGAGCGGCGGATCGCCGCCGAGCTGGGCGCGCGGGAGGTGCGGGTGGCGCGGGCCGACGAGGTCGTCGCCGCGACGGGGTTCGAGCCCGGCGCCGTCGCGCCGTTTCCCCGGCGGGGCGTCGTCGGGGTGCTGATGGAGCGGACCCTCCTCCAGCACGGCCGCGTGTGGATCGGCGCCGGCTCGCCCACGCACCTGGCCGCCCTCGCCCCGTCCGACCTGCAGCAGCTCGCCGGCGCCCGCACGGCCGACCTCGTCGCCCGCAGCTAGAGTCTCCACCATGCAGGCGACCGAGAAGATCTGGATGAACGGCGAGCTCGTCGACTGGGACGACGCGCGCGTCCACGTGGGCGCCCACGGCCTCCACTACGGCACGGGCGTCTTCGAGGGGATCCGCTGCTACGACACGCCGAAGGGGCCGGCCGTGTTCCGGCTCACGGACCACATGCGGCGCCTGCGGGACTCGGCGCGGCTGATCGACATGGAGCTCCCGTACTCGGTCGACGAGCTCCGGGCGGCGACGAACGAGCTGCTCGGGGCGATCGGCCTGCGCGAGTGCTACATCCGCCCGATCGCGTTCTACGGCTTCGGCGAGCTCGGCGTGAAGGCGACCGGGAACCCGGTCGAGACGGTGATCATGGCCTGGCCGTGGGGCACGTACCTCGGCGAGGAGGCGCTCCGCTCCGGCATCCGCACGAAGATCTCGAGCTGGCAGCGGATCCCGCCGAACGTGATCCCGCACGCGTCGAAGGCGACTGGGGTGTACCTGAACTCGATGCTCGCGGTGCACGAGGCGCACCGCGCCGGCTACGACGAGGCGATCATGCTCACGCCCGAGGGCACCGTCGCGGACGGGCCGGGCGAGACGGTCTTCGCCGTCCGCGACGGCGTGATCGCGACCCCCGGGCTCGAGACGGGGATCCTCCACGGGATCACCCGCGACTCCGTGATCAGGATCGCCCGCGGGCTCGGCTACGAGGTGCGGGAGAAGCCGCTGATCCGCTCCGACCTCTACGTCGCCGACGAGGTGTTCATGTGCGGAACCGCCGCCGAGGTGACGCCCGTGCGCTCCGTCGACGACCACGAGGTCGGCGTCGGCGAGGTGACGCTGGCGATCCAGCGCGCGTACCTGGACGTCGCGCGCGGGGCGACCGACGAGTTCGCCGAGTGGCGCGAGCTCGTGCCCGCCGCGGCACGGGCGTGAGCCTCGGGACCCGGGCGGTCGCGCTCTCGGCGCCCTGGATCGACGAGCGCGACGAGGAGCTCGTCCTCGAGGTGCTGCGGTCGGGGCGGCTCTCGCTCGGCCCGACCGGCCCCCGCTTCGAGGAGCTCCTCGCCGAGACGGTGGGCGCCGCCCACTGCGCGGCGGTCTCCTCCGGCACGGCCGGCCTGCACCTCTGCATGCGGCTCGCCGGCGTCGGGCCCGGCGACGAGGTGATCACGTCGCCGTACTCGTTCGTGGCCTCGGCGAACTGCGCGATCTACGAGGGCGCGACGCCCGTGTTCGCGGACGTCGACCCGCGCACGCTCAACCTCGACCCGGCCGCCGTCGAGGCCGCGGTGACGCCCCGCACGCGCGCGGTCGTGGCGGTCGACATCTTCGGCTACCCCTGCGAGCTCGACGAGCTGCGCGCCGTCTGCGACCGTCACGGGCTCGCGCTCGTGGAGGACGCCTGCGAGGCGCTCGGGGCCCGCTACCGGGGCCGGCCGCTCGGCTCGCACGGCCACCCGGCGGTCTTCGCCTTCTACCCGAACAAGCAGGTCACGACCGGCGAGGGCGGGGCGGTCGCGACCGGCTCGGCCGAGGAGCACGAGCTGCTCGTGTCGCTCCGCAACCAGGGGCGGCTCGAGACCTCGAGCTGGCTCCAGCACGGCCGGCTCGGGTTCAACTACCGCCTCGACGACGTCTCGGCGGCGCTCGGGATCGGGCAGCTCGAGAAGCTCGACCGGATCCTCGCCGGCCGGCGGGAGGCGGCCGCGCGCTACGCCGAGCTCCTCGCCGGCCTCGACGTCGAGCTGCCGCCCCCCGACGACGCCGACCACGAGCGCTCCTGGTTCGTCTACGTCGTCAAGCTGCCGCGCGGGGTCGACCGCGACGGCCTCGTCCGGCGGCTCGCGGCGGACGGCGTCGCGTGCGCGCCCTACCTGCCGTCGATCCACCTGCAGCCGTACATGCGCGAGCGCTACGGCTTCGCCGAGGGCCTCTGCCCGGTGAGCGAGGACGCGAGCGCGCGCACGATGGCGATCCCGTTCCACGCCAGGATCTCCCGCGAGGACCAGGAGCGCGTCGCCGAGGCTCTACGCTCCGCGCTGCAGTGAGCGACGGCACGCCGCGGATGGTGTTCCTCGGCTTCGGCAAGTACGTCCGCGCCGACCGGATCTACGCGCTCGAGCCGCTTCGCGAGGGCGAGCGGGGCCACGGGGCGCGGACGCGCGTGTGGGTCGAGGGGATCCCGGACCCGATCGTCGCCTCCCGCACCGAGCGCGCGATCATCGCGGCGATGGGCGGGAGCTCCGCGGCCGAGTCGGCCCGCCTGCTCGACGACGCGCTCGACCTGGCGCAGCGCGTGGCGGAGGCGGCGGAGCAGGGGCGCGTCGACGTCGTCGACCTCGGCCGCCGCGCCCGCCGCGTGCTCGCGGCGACGACGCAGGCGGAGCCCGAGAGCCTCTTCTGACGGCCGGGCCGTGAGGCGCAGCTTCTTCGCGCGCAGCGTGCTCGAGGTCGCGCCGGCGCTCGTCGGCGCGGAGCTGTACGTCGACGGCGTCGGCGGGCGGATCGTCGAGGTCGAGGCCTACCACCACGAGGACCCCGCCTCGCACGGCTACCGCGGCCGCACGGAGCGCAACGCCTCGATGTTCGGGCCGCCCGGGCACGCCTATGTCTACCGCTCCTACGGAGTCCACTGGTGCCTCAACTTCGTGTGCGAGCCCGAGGGGTCGGCGAGCGCGGTGCTCGTGCGGGCGCTCGAGCCGCTCGCCGGGCTCGAGACGATGCGGGCCCGGCGCGGGGTCGAGGCGCCGCGCCTCTACTGCTCCGGGCCCGGACGGCTCTGCCAGGCGCTCGGGCTCACGCGGGAGCACGACGGGCTGCCGCTCGACGGGCCGCCCTTCGAGCTGCGCGCGCGTCGGCGCGGAGTCGAGGTGGTGAGCGGGCCGCGGGTCGGGATCACGCGCGCCGCGGAGCTCCCGTGGCGCTACGGGCTCGCCGGCTCGGCCTTCTTGAGCCGCCCGTTCCCGCGCGCGACCACCAGCGTGACGCGGTCGTAGGCCGAGAGCGTCCCCTTCGCCGGGGTCTGGCGGAGCACGACGCCGCGCGGCCGTCCCGGCGGCCCCTGCGCCCAGACGACGCGGGGAAGGAGCGGCTGGCGCAGCAGCCGCTCCTTCGCCGTCGCGAGCCGGACGCCGCGGACGTCGGGCACCTGCACCTCGTTCGGCTTGCAGTCCGCCTGCGGCAGCGACGTGCCCGAGAAGAGCTGGACGACGCTCGTGCCGCGGCAGTTGCCGTTGTCGGTCGAGAGGCGGCCGTCGCGGAAGAGGACGGAGGCCGGGGAGGAGCCCCGCGCCTCCGGCGCGGGGAACGGCTTCGGCTCCAGGTGGCGGTAGGGGAGCGCGTCCTGCATGAACGCCTTCCAGATCAGCGCGGGGTACGTGCCGCCCGCCACGGGCCGGCCGTGGAACTCCGAGCGCATCGGCCGTAGCTCGTCTGGGTAGCCGACCCAGACGGCTGCGACGAGGTCGGGCGTGAACCCGACGAACCAGGCGTCGCCGTAGTCCTCGGTCGTCCCCGTCTTGCCTGCGACCGACCAGCCGGGGAGCTGCGCGGCGCGGCCGGTGCCGTAGCGGACGACGCCGCCGAGGAGCTCGTCCTCGAGGGCGGCCAGGTTCGGGTCGAACACCCGGCGCGGCAGCGCGTAGTTCGGCACGCACCTGCCGCTCCCGACCGCGACGCAGTCGATCGCCCGCGGCTCGTTCCCGTTGAGCGAGTCGTCGAGCCGGTAGCCCCCGTCGGCGAACGTCGCGTACGCGCGCGCGAGCTCGAGCGGCGTCGCCGGCTCCGCGCCGAGGCCGATCGCGAAGTACGGCTTGAGCGGGGTCGTGACGCCGAACGCCCGCGCGGTGCGCGCCACGGTCGGCGGGCCGACGATGCTCGTGAGCTGCGCGAAGACGGTGTTGTCGGAGGTCGCGAGCGCGCGTGCGAGGTCGATCGGCCCCTGGTACTCGCCCTCGTAGTTGCGCACGCTCCACAGCCTGTCGCCGATGAAGATCGAGACAGGCTTCGACTCGAGCGTCGTCGCCGGCGAGATCCCCTGCGCGAGCGCGGCCGCGAGCACGAACGGCTTGAAGGCCGACCCGGGCTGCCGCTCGCCCTGCGTCGCGAGGTTGAACTGGCTGCGGTGGTAGTTGCGCCCTCCGACCATCGCGAGCACCGCGCCCGTGTGCGGGTCGAGCGCGACGAGCGCCGCGGTCGGGCCGACCGACTCGGGCAGCGTCTTCGCGATCGCCTCGCGCGCGAGCCGCTGCATCCCCAGGTCGATCGTCGTGCGCACGCGCAGGTTGCCGCCGTACACGCCCCGCGTGCCGTAGTGCCGGACGAGCTGGTCGGTGACGTAGTTCGCGAAGTACGGCGCCGCCTGGCTCTGCGTCGGCGGCAGCCGCACCGCCTGCGGCCGCGGCAGCGGCGCGCGCAGCCAGCGGCGGTACTGCCGCTCGCTCAGGTAGTGCTGCTCGAGCATCTTCCGCAGCACGAAGTCGCGGCGGGCGCGCGCGAGCTTCGGGTGCGCGACGGGGTCCCAGAGGCTCGGGTCCTCCGGGATGCCCGCGAGCAGGGCCGCCTCGGCCGGGTTCACGTGCGCCGTGTCGGCCCCGTGGCCGAAGTAGGCGCGGCAGGCCTGCTGCACGCCGTAGGCCCCGTTGCCGAAGTAGACGGTGTTGAGGTAGGCGGTGAGGATCTCGTCCTTCTTCCACGAGCGCTCGAGCTGCCAGGCGAGCGCCGCCTCGCGCAGCTTGCGCGAGATCGTCGGCTCCTTCGCGTTGAGCGCGTTCTTGACGAACTGCTGCGTGATCGTCGACCCGCCCTGGACCGGGCGGCCCCTGACGTCGTTCCAGACGGCGCGCACGATCGCCCGCAGGTCGACGCCGTGGTGCTCGTAGAAGCGCCGGTCCTCGACCGCGACGATCGCGTGCTTGATCCAGGGCGAGATCGCCGTCGACGGGACGACGATGCGCGCCTGCGAGCCGCGGAGGATGGCGAGGACGGTGTGGCCGTCGGCGGCGTAGAGGTACGTGTTCGCCTGCGGCTCGACGCCGATCTTCTTCGGGTCGAGCGTCGGGACCTCGGCGGCGACCGCCCGGATCAGCCCGAGCGTGAACGCAGCGAGCCCGAGCGCGAGGAGCGCGAGCGCGAGCGAGAGGAGGCGCAGCTTGCGGATGCGGCGCCGTTTGCGCGCGCGGGGCTTTCGCCGGAACGGCCGCAAGACGGTCGCTAGTGTAGCCCGCGTGGGGATCGCGGAGCTCACGCGCAACGCGGTGGACGTGCTGCCGGAAGGCGGCCTCGAAGCCAAGCTGAAGCTCGGCCGACCGCTGCGCGTGAAGCTCGGGATCGACGTCACGTCGCCCGACATCCACATCGGGCGTGCGATCCCGCTCCAGCGCATGCGCGCGTTCCAGGACGAGGGCCACCTGGGGGTGCTCATCATCGGCGACTACACGACGCGGATCGGCGACCCGTCGGGCCGCTCGTCCGAGCGGCCGATCCTCTCCGACGAGGAGATCGACCGGAACGCGCGGACGTACCTCGAGCAGGCGATGGTCGTGCTCGATCGCGACCGCACGGAGGTGCGCTACAACGGCGAGTGGCTGTCGAAGCTCTCGTACGCCGACGTCGTCCGGCTGGCGCGGACGATCACCGTCGCCCGGCTGCTCGAGCGCGACGACTTCGCGAGGCGGATGGCCGCCCGGGAGCCGATCTCGGTCTCCGAGCTCCTCTACCCGCTGATGCAGGCCTACGACTCGGTGGCCGTCGAGGCCGACGTCGAGCTCGGGGGGACCGACCAGCTCTACAACCTGCTCGCCGGGCGGGAGGTGATGAGCCACTACGGCCTCGAGCCGCAGGTGGCGCTGACGACGCCGCTCCTTCTCTCGTGGGACGGCGAGAAGATGAGCTCGTCGGTCGGGAACAACATCCCGCTGACGATGGCCCCCCGGGACATGTTCGGGCGGGCGATGCGGATCCCGGACGAGCTCCTGCCGCAGTGGTGGCGGCTCGTCGCCGAGGCCGACCCGCCGGCGGCGGAGCCGATGGAGCAGAAGCTCGCCCTGGCGCGCTTCGTCGTCCGCCGCTCCCACGGGGAGGAGGCGGCGCGGGACGCCGAGGAGCACTTCACCCGGGTCGTCCGCCGCGGCGAGGCCCCCGACGACGTGCCGGCGGTGCCGCTCCCGCCCGGGGATCCCGTCCACCTGCCGGCGCTCCTCGTCGAGGGCTTCGGGGTCGCGTCGACCTCCGAGGCGAGGCGCCTGCTCGCCCAGGAGGGGGTGAAGCTCGACGGGGAGGCCCTCCGCGGCCTCGACCTGCCGCGCGAGCGGCTCGCCGGCCGGCTCCTCCAGGTCGGGAAGCGCCGTTTCGGCAGGTTGACGGACGCCTGAACGGCGCTATACTGCATCGGCCGTCCGAGAGGGCGGCGTGGAAAGGTCCCACAACTCGACGACAGGAGCCGCCCCGGCCCACTTCGTACCCGATACGATGGTGTGTGTTCTCGGTGGCCTCTGGCGCGAGTCGGAGGCTTTTTTACGCCGTCGAGCGGCGCCGGTCTTTGAAAACTCAACAGCGTTCACGAACGTCGAGACCTCGAGCGGCCGGCCCCGCCGTGCCGCGAGAGGCACATCCTCGTCGCCTCCTCGGAGGCGACCTTTGAGCGCAAGCTCGAAGTGGAAGTCTCGTGGGCCTCGGCCCGCGAACCACTCTTCACGGAGAGTTTGATCCTGGCTCAGGACGAACGCTGGCGGCGCGCTTAACACATGCAAGTCGAGCGAGAACCGGTCCTTCGGGACCGGGGAAAGCGGCGAACGGGTGAGTAACA
>Ga0070741_10002031_pt1 | contig 56663 bp, 55 predicted proteins | sample Coa_R1_4_FD_66440 | JGI IMG/M metagenome (GOLD analysis project Ga0070741, IMG submission 66440) | Surface soil microbial communities from Centralia Pennsylvania, which are recovering from an underground coalmine fire - Coalmine... | ecosystem: Environmental > Terrestrial > Soil > Unclassified ... | reverse complement strand
TCGCAGGGCGGCGCGAACATCGGCAGCGTGACGATCCAGTACAAGGAGTTCGGCGTGCGGTTGTCGCTGACGCCGACCGTGCTGGCGCGCGATCGCATCGCGCTCAAGGTCGCGCCGGAAGTGAGCGATCTCAATTTCTCCGCCGGCATCCAGGTCTCCGGCGTCGCGGTGCCCGCGCTCAACGTGCGCCGCACCGACACGACGATCGAGCTCGGCGACGGCGAGACCTTCGTCATCTCCGGTCTCGTCAGCAACAACCTGCTCAGCAACGTCGACAAGGTGCCGTGGCTCGGCGACATCCCGGTGATCGGCGCGCTGTTCCGCTCTTCGCGCATCAATCGCGAGGACAAGGAGCTGATCATGGTGGTGACGCCGCATCTGGTGCGGCCGCTCGCCAGGGGCGCGCCGCAGCCGCCGCTGCCGGGCTCGCGCTACGACGAATATCGACCGGGCGCGGCGTCGTTCATCTTCCTCGAGAACGGCAACTTCAACTCGACGCCGTCGGGCTACAGCCGATGAAGACGCAGGCGCTGGTCGTCGCCGACGATCCGGTTTATCTGTCGTGGCTGCAAGGCGCTGCCGGCGCGGGCGCCGACTTTTCGCTGATGCGGCCGGTCGACGCGGAAGATCTGCTCCAGCGCGTGCAGGCCGGCGGCAAGATCGACGTCGTCTTCTTCCAGTTCGACGCGCAGAACGCTCCGGCGCGCGCGGTGTGGATGGAACGGCTGCTCGAGCGCATCCCGGACATCCCCGTCGCCGGCCTCGGCGAAGACGGTCAGCCTGACGTCGTGCTCACCGCGATGCGCGCCGGCGCGCGCGACTTCCTCGTCCTTCGTCGCGACGACACGCAAGTCGCCGCGCTGATCAGCCGATTGCTCCGGCGCACCGTCGTCGGCGGCTCGCGCGGCACCAAGCAAGGCAAGCTCTACGCGATCCTCGGCGCCGATGCCGATCCCGCGACCGGATTCTTCGCGCAGCATCTCGCGCTCGCCACGCTCGATTCAGTCCCGCGCGGCGAACGCGTCGTGCTCGCCGATCTTTCGCTGCCGGCCGGATCGTCGGCGGTGTTCCTGAACATCAATCAGACCTACAGCGTGCTGGACGCGATCAACGACGTCTTCCGCTGCGATCAGACGCTGGTCGATTCCGCGTTTGCGAAACACAACAGCGGACTCTTCGTGCTCTCGCTGCCGGAAGACCTGATCGGACGGCCGACGGTCGACGGCGAGGATCTGCTGAAGCTCCTGCAGGTCTTCCGCAACCTGTTCTCGGCGACGTTCGTCACGCTCGACGGTCAGTACAGCACGCGACTGCTGTCGGGCATCGTCGGCGCGGCGGATCGCACGCTGCTGTTGTCGGATCAGTCGATCCTGCGCTCGCGCCACAACAAATACCTGCTGCGCGCGCTGCGGCTCGAAGACGCCGCGGTCGATCGCGTCTCGCTCGTCGTCGACGGCTATCGCCGGCGCCAGGGCCTCGAGCCCGAAGCGCTCGCCGAGTTGCTCGAGCTGCCGCTGCTCGCGGCGTTGCCGGGCGATGATCTGTCGCGCACGCAGGCGATGGACACGGGCGAGTCGCTGTTCGCGCTGGCGCCCAAGCATCCGTGGTGCCGCGACATGCGCAAGCTTGCGTCAGCGCTGAACACGGGCACGGCCGTCACGCGCGAGGCGCCCGGCTTCCTCGAAAAGATCTTCGGCTAGCGCATGAGCACGCCCGAAGCGGCTACGCGCTTCCGGCTCTCGGATCAATACCAGGTCCTCAAGAGCGGATTGCACCGGTACCTGATCGCGCAGATCGAGTCGCTCAATCTCGACATCGGCGCCTGGCCGCAGGAGAAGACCGAGCGCTTCGTGCAGGATCAGGTGAAGCGCTACGTGTTCGAGCAGAAGCTCGCGATCAACGCACGCGAATCGGACTGGCTGGCGCGCGACGCGCTGCACGAGCTGCTCGGCTACGGCCCGATCCAGTCATTGATCGACGACGACACCGTCGCCGACATCGTGGTCAACGGCCCGAACAACGTTTTCGTCGAGCGCGAAGGCCGGCTCGAATCGGTGCCGGTGCGCTTCGTCGACGACAACCACGTGATCCGCGTGATCCAGCGCATCCTCGCGCCGATCGGCCGGCGCGTCGACGAATCCACGCCGATGGTCGACGCGCGCTTGCCCGACGGCTCGCGCGTCAACGCGATCATTCCGCCGATCGCGCTCGACGGCCCGGCGCTCTCGATCCGCAAGTTCCGCAAGACGCCGCTGTCGGCCGATGATCTCCTGCGGCTCGGCACCGTGTCGCCGCCGATGCTGATGGCGCTCGAGAACCGCGTGATGTCGCGCACCAACATCCTGATCACCGGCGGCACCGGCTCGGGCAAGACGACGTTCCTCAATCTGCTCTCGCAGTGGATCCCGGACAACGAGCGCGTCGTCACCATCGAGGACGCTGCCGAATTGCGGCTCGGCCACTCGCACACGGTGCGGCTCGAATCGCGCCCGCCGAATCTCGAAGGGCAGAAGGCGGTGACGGCGCGCGACCTGGTGCGAAACGCGCTGCGCATGCGCCCCGATCGCATCATCGTCGGCGAGGTGCGTGGCGACGAAGTGCTCGACATGCTGCAGGCGATGAACACGGGTCACGACGGCTCGATGACCACCTTGCACGCGAACTCGGTGCACGACGCCGTGCATCGCCTCGAATTGCTCGCAGGATTCGCGGGATTCTCCGGCAGCGAAGTGACGTTCCGCGGCCAGATCGCATCCGCGCTGCAGATGATCGTCCACGTGGCGCGTTTGCCCGGCGGCGAGCGGCGGGTGATGTCCGTCGCTGAAGTGCTCGGGCTCGAGCGCGGTGAGCTCAAGCTGCGGGAGCTGTTCCGCTACGACGACGGCACGGGTCAGCATCTGGACCTGCGAGAGCTCAAATGAGATTGCTCGCGGGATTGCTTTATCTCGCCGCCGCGCTGCTCACGTTCGGAATGGCTGCGTGGCTCTACCTGCGCGCCGGACGTCGCGGTCGCGAAGAGAAGCTCACGCTGCGCCTGCGCGCGCTCGGCGTCGACGAGCCGGGCGCGGTTTATGTCGCGCGCGATCGCGAGCTCGGCAACCCGGTGCTGCGTGCGGTCTGCCACGCGCTCTGGCGCTCGGGCCTCGACGTCGAGCCGCTCGTCGTCGCGCGCGGACTCGTGCTCAGCCTGTTCCTGGTGCCGTTGGCACTGCTGCTCCTCGGCCCGTATGCGGGCCCGTTCGCGATCCTGCTCGCGGGTCTCGTCGTCTTCGCGTGGCTGTCGCAGCAGGCTTCGAAGCGCCGTCACCTGATCGTGTCGCAATTGCCCGATCTGCTCGAATCGGTGATCCGCGTGCTCTCCGCCGGCAACACCGTCGACGAATCTTTCGCCTCGTCCGCACGCGAAGCGCCGGAGCCGACGCGCACGTTGTTCCTGTCGATCGGCCGGCAGGTGCGCCTGGGCGCGCCGATCGAGACGGTGCTCGCCGAGGCCGCGGAGATCCATCGCATCCGCGATCTCAAGATCGTCGCGCTCGCCGCGGCGATCAACCGCAAGTACGGCGGCAGCCTGCGCAACGTGCTGAAGAGCCTGATCAGCGCGATCCGCTCGCGCGACGTCGCCAACCGCGAGCTGCGTGCGCTCACGATCGAGACGCGCATCTCCGCATACACGCTCGCCGTGATTCCGGCGTCGCTGACGCTGCTGATCTGGGTGCAGAACCCCGACTACTACGCCGAGATGTGGCGCCAGACCGCGGGCCAGCTGACGCTGCTCGCCTCGGGCGCGCTGCAGATCATCGGCGTGCTCGTGATCTGGCGGATGATGCGCGCCACCGACGCGACGGCGACATGAGAACGCTCACATGAGCCCGCAGACGTTCGCCATCCTCGTCGCGATGTCGGTGCTGCTGCTCGCGGCCGGCGGGCTCGCGTTCGCGGTGTGGCTGTTGCAGGCGCGCGGCGCGGGACGCCTGCAGACGCGCCTGCAGGGCGGCACCATCGGCGACGAGTTCGCCGTCGCACAAGCGCAACCGTGGCTCACGTCGCTCGCGCGGCGCGGCCGTCGCATCGAGCGCATGCTCGAGAACGAAGGCGAGAGCGAGAAGCTCCTGATCCAGGCCGGCTGGCGCGACGCCGGATCGCGCATCGTCTTCTACGCCGGGCAAGCCGGATTGCCGATCGCCGCGATCATGCTGAGCGCGGGCCTGTGGGTGTCGGCGAGCGCGCGGCCGATCCTGCTCGTGTTCTACACCGCGGCGCTGCTCGTCGTGTCGCTGCTCGGTCCGATGTGGATCCTGCGCCGCGTCGCCGCCGCGCGCCGGCAGCGGATCAAGAACGAGGTGCCGCTGTTCATCCACCTGCTGGTGCTGCTGTTCGAGGCGGGACTGTCGACGCGCCAGGCGATCGCGAGCCTCGTGCGCGAGGGTCGCGGCGTATTGCCGGAGCTCGGACGCGAGTTCGAATTGGTGCTGCGCTCGCTCGAAGCCGGCGGCGACACGGCGGAAGTGCTGCGCGGTCTCGGCGAAGCGATGGACGTCAGCGATCTCTCCGGCGTGCTCACCGTGCTGCGACAGGTCGATCGCTACGGCGGCGAGATCCGCGAGCCGTTGTCGGACATGATGCAGATCCTCGAGGAGCGTCGCGATCTCGATCTGCGCGAGTCGGTGAATCGCACGTCGGCGAAGATGACCTGGGTGATGGTGGGCTTCTTCTTCCCGGCGCTGCTCATCTTCGTCGCGGGTCCGGCGTTCATCTCGATCATCCGCGCGCTCGGCGAGGTCACGGGTCGATGACGCGCACACTTGCGATCATCGCGATGCTGCTCACGCTCGCCGGCTGCGCGATGCCGGTGGCGAAGGGCGGATCGTCGACGAGCACCGAAGCGGCGATCCACACCGATCTCATCCGAGGCCTGCTCGATCACGGCCAGTATTTCGCCGCGCTCGCGCACATCGACGAAGAGCAGAAAGCCAACGGCAAGAGCGACGCGCTGTCCGCGCTGCGCGCCGATGCGCTCGCCGCGATGGGCCGCACCGCGGAAGCCGACGAGATTTATCGCAGCCTGCTTCACGGTGACTACGCCGGCGATGCGTATCACGGGCTTGGCCTGCTGCACGTGCGCAGCAATCCAGGCATGGGCATCGATTACTTGCGCAAGGCGGTCGCCGCGCACCCGACCAACGCGCAGTGGCGCAACGACCTCGGCTACGCGCTGATGAGCAACGGCCTCTACGCCGGCGCGCAAACGGAGCTCGCGACCGCCACCGAGCTCGATCCCGCGAGCGAGAAGTACCGCAATAACCTCGTGATCCTGCTGATCCTGATGAAGGACGAGGCGCGGATTGCCCGGATCCGGCAGCAGTGGGGCCTGAAACCCGACACTCTTGGCGAATTGCGCCGGCAGGCGCAGGCTGTGCAAGTGCAGGCGAGGCCGGTGGTGACGCCGGCCGCCAAGCCTGCGCGCAAAGGATGACTCCGATGAAAACTCTGGCTCTGGCGGTGATGTTGGCACTCAGCGGCGCGGCGATCGCGGACGAGAATCGCGCGGCCTACGGCGATCAGGCACGCGCCTGGATCGAGCTGCAGAAGAGCCCGCAGAACAAGGCGCCGCCGACCGGCTTGCCGGGCGAGGCCGCCGATCGCGTCTATCAGCGCTATCTGCAGAGCTTCACCCGCCCGATCCCCGAGCGCTTCGAGCGCGATCGGGTCAATAACGACAGCAACTCGAGATAACAATGTTGCGTCGTGGGTCGGGCTTCAGCCCGACGATGTCGAGTCGATCGCGCCAGCGCGGCGCCTCCGCCGTCTTCGTCGCGATCTCGATGGTCGCGTCGATGGCGGCGCTCGGCATGGCGCTCGATCTCGGGCGCCTGTACTTCACGCATCGCGATCTGCAATTGCTCGCCGACATGGCCGCGCTCGACGCGGCGCGCGCGCGCGGCGGCTGCATGGGCCAGACCGAGGATCCCGCCGGCGCCGCCGCGGGTGAAGCTGCGGCGAGCCTTCAGCGCAACGGCGCGTCGCTTTCATATCTCACGGCGGGCGCAGTTGAGATCGGCCGCGAAGAGCGCGTCGGCGGCGTGCGCACGTTCGTCGCCGACAACAGCACGCGCGCCGATTCGGTACGGATCACATTGCGCCGCCCGATTCCCGCGAAGCTCGTGCCGATCTTCTCGGCCGGCCCCGGCGGGACCATGAGCGTGACTGCAGCCGCGACGATGCGGCCGATCGTGTCGTTCGACGTCGGCAGCACGCTTGCCAATGTCAGCAGTCCGATTCCAGGGCAAGTTCTGCCGTCGCTGTTCGGCCTCGGCGGAGGTGTCGATGTGCTCGGGCCCGGCGGATTGGTGGGCGCGACGGTCACCCTCGGGGATCTCGCCCTCGCCGCGAACGCGGGCTCCGTGCAGGACTTCCTCGACACGGAAACCACGGCGCCCGCTTTGCTCAATGCGATTGCGGATGCGTTGGGCGCCACGACGGACGCAGCGGTCAAGACCACGTTGGCCGCACTCGCGAATGGCGGTGAGACTTCGCACACGGTATTACCGCGCGAGGTGCTCGGGGTTCCCGCAGGCGGTACCGCCGACGATGCGATCATCAGCGTCAGCTCGCTCGTCGGCGCCCTCGGTGAAGCTGCGAACGGCGACAATCTGCTGAACCTGACGTTGCCGATCAACGTGCCGCTGCTCGGCGGGGGCGAGCTCGGCTTGAGACTGGTCGAGTTGGCGCGTCCGGCGATTGGGCCGGCGGCGGTTGACGCATCGGGCAATCCACTCACCTCAGCGAATACGGCGCAGGGCGTGGTGACCGCCTCGTTGAACGTCGGTCGCGTGCTCGACAGCGACGTGAACGTGAAAGTCTTCGCACAACTCGCGGCGGCGTCCGGCGGAGTCGCGAGCCTGCAGTGCTCGCAACGCGGCCGCCCGCATCCCACGGTCACCATCGACGCCCAGACGAGCGCGATTCAATTCGGCATCGGGGAGATCTCCGATGTCCGCCTCGGCGATCCGCAAGCCGTCACGGTTGCACGCCTGCCGGCTGGCATCGAGCTCAAGGCCAAGATGATCGTGAGCCTCGGCAGCAATGGCGAGCAAGCCCTGCGCTTCGACGGGCCGTTTCCCGCGCCGCCGCAGACCATCGGGGCGGACCCTTCGGACATGCTTGCCAACGGCGTTCGGGATTCCGACGTCGAAGTGGAGGTCGTGGGCGAAGGCCTCGCCAGCGCCCCGGCGGAGCTCATCAACCGCGCCGAGCTCCTCAAGAACGCGTTGAGGCCTGCGCTCGCTGCAGCGGCTCGCCGGATCGGACATGACGTCATTGGTCCCGCGCTGTCCGCACTGGGCGGCAGCCTCGGGGACGCGACCGTGACGGTTCACAGCGTCTCCGTCGATCAACCGTTGATCTACGCCCGATGATCGAGTGGATCCAGGCGCGTTGGCGCACCGTCATCGCTTCGGCGATCGCGGCGCTCGCGGCCACGGGTCTGCTGATCGTCAGCTCGTCGAGCTGGCGCGAAGCCGATCGCATGCAGGATCAGCTCAATCGTCGGCACGCGCTCGCCGAAGTGCGCAAGGCGCTGGAGCAGCCGATCACGGTCGGCTACGAAGTCGCGCTGCGCCAGACGCTCGACGGACTGATGCACCGGCGCGATCTCGGCTTCGCTTTCCTTTCGCTGCACGACGCGACCGGCAGCGTGCTCGCGGTGGTCGGCCGCTTCGAGCATCTGCCGCTCGCCGCGCTCTCGGCGTCCGCGCGCGAGCAGGTCCGTGAAGCGCTCTATGCGCTGACCAGCAGCTACGGGCGCCTGCAGGTCGCCGACGGCGCGGGCGGGCAGGCGACGCTGGAGTACGCGCTCGGCGCGCCGAGCGAGGTCGCGATCCACGATGCCGCGGTCGTGCGCCTCAAGCGGTTTGCGGTGCTCGGCGGCGTGCTCGCCGTGGCGTTCATCGCCGCGCTCTTCGTGTTGTGGCGTCGATCGCAGTCGCCCACGACGCAGCTGCGCAGCCGGCTCGAGACGCAGCCCGGCGAAGTCGCGCCCGCGCAGAAGCGTCAGCAGGCCGCGGTGGAGCTGCGCAGCCGCATGGGCGGCGCCTTCGATCAGCTCGGCCGCGCGATGCTCGTGGTCGATCGCGATGCGCGCGTGCTGACGCTGAACGCGTCGGCGGAGAAGCTCACCGGCTGGAGCGCGACCGACGCGGTCGGTCGTCCGGTGTACTCGGTGTTCCACATCCGCGGCGAGGATCGCGAGCAGAAGCTCACGCCGGCGGAGATCGCGCTCAACGACGGGCACGAAGTGCGGCCGCAGGAGCGCATGCTGCGCGCGCGCAGCGGCGCCGAGCAGCCGATCGAGGTGATGGCTGCGCTGCTCAAGGACGAGCACGGCGTCACCGAAGGCGCCGTGATGCTGTTCCACGACGTCGCGCAGCGCCACTACGCGATGGACGCGCTGCGCCGCGAGGCGCAGCTGTCGCAAGGCGTCATCGATCATCTGGTCGAGGGCGTGCTCACCACCGATCGCGCCGGCGTCGTGCGCTTCGCCAACGCGCGCGCGTCGCGCATGTTCGGCTTCTCGCGCGAGGAGCTCGAAGGCGTCACCGTGTCGAAGCTGATGCCGGTGCCGTTCCTGAACTCGCCGGGCGTGAAGCTGACCGATTACGTCTCCGGCGCGCCGGGCGGGCCACGGATGCCGAAGGTCGTCGGCTGGCGCAAGGACGCGACGACGTTCCCGGTCGAGCTGGTGGTCGAGCCGATGCGCGTCGGCGCCGACGAAGGGCTCGTCGTCATCGTGCGCGACATCACCGAGCGCCTGCGCACCGACAACCTCACGCTGCGCCTGGGCCGCCTCCTCGACAACGCGATGGAGGAGGTCTACATCTTCGACGCGCAGTCGCTCTACTTCATCGAGGTCAATCGCGGCGCGCGCCGCAATCTCGGCTACGCGCCGGAGCAGCTCGCGCGCATGACGCCGCTGTCGATCGCGCCGGGGCTCGACATGGCGACGTTCCACGGCTACCTCGCGCGCCTGCGCGGCGGCGAGCTCGAGCATCTGCTCTATCGCGCCGACCACAAGCGCGCCGACGGCACGACCTATCCGGTCGAAGTGCGCCTGAACTACTCGCGCGAAGAGGAGCCGCCGGTGTTCATGGCGGTGGCGTCCGATCTTTCCGTGCGCGAAGGCGGCGGCAACGTCGTGCCGATGGCGCGGACCCGCGATCGGCGCTGACGTTCGGTTGGTGCGCTCGTTCGATGCGGTTTCGGCGGGGCGTGCGCGGCCATGGACGGCCGGGCACGAGCTCCAGGGAAGGAATTTTCAGGCGTCCCCCGGCAAACCGCATCGAACGGGCGCTCTCAGCGAATTGTGATCGCGTTCGCGAGATCCGCGAACTTGGAAGGGGGCAGCGTCTCGCCCCGCACCCCTGGATCGATTCCGGCGGCGCGGATGCGATCGGCATCCATCACGCTCTTCAGCGCGTTCCCGAGCGTCTTGCGCCGGTGGCTGAATGCGGTGGTGACGACGCGATCGAAGACCGCGAGGTCGGCGATGTGGAACGGCGGCGGTCGCGGTGTCACGCGCACGATTGCGGAGTCGACCTGCGGCGCCGGCTTGAACGCGCCGCGCCCGACGACGAACAGCTCCTCGCAGCGCGCGCGCGCCGCAAGCGTGACGGTGAGGCGCCCGTAATCGTCGGTGTCGGGCGCCGCGCACATGCGCCGCACGACTTCCTTCTGAAGCATGAAGTGCATGTCGGCGATGCGATCGGCGAAGCGCAGCAGATGGAACAGCAGCGGCGTGGAGATGTTGTAGGGCAGGTTGCCGCACAGCCGCAGCTTGTTCTCGCGGCCGAGCTCCGCGAAATCGACTTTCAGCGCGTCGGCTTCGATCACGTGCAGCCCCGGCGGATCGCCGAGATTGCCGCGCAGGATCGGGATCATGTCGCGATCCAGCTCGATCACCGTGAGCTCGCCGAGCGCATCGAGCAGCGGCTTGGTGAGCGCGCCGGGTCCCGGGCCGATCTCGATCATGCGATCGCCGGGCTTCGGTGCGATCGCGCGGATGATCTTGTCGACGACGTGCGCGTCGTGCAGGAAATTCTGGCCGAAGCGCTTCTTCGCCTGCGGCGTCTTCAAGGGCGACGCTTTGCGAGGTCGATCGCCAGCGCGAGCGCGGCCTCGATGCTGCCCATGCTCGCCCTGCCGGTGCCGGCGAGATCGAGCGCGGTGCCGTGATCGACCGACGTGCGGATGAACGGCAGCCCGAGCGTCACGTTCACCGCTTCGCCGAAGCCGACGTGCTTGAGCACCGGCAGTCCCTGATCGTGATACATCGCGAGCACCGCGTCGGCTTCCTTCAGTCGCTGCGGCGTGAACAGCGTGTCGGCGGGCAGCGGGCCGATGAGGCGCAAGCCTTCGTCGCGCAGCTTGTTGACCACCGGCTGGATGACGTCGATCTCCTCGTTGCCGAGATAGCCGCCTTCGCCGGCGTGCGGATTCAATCCGGCGACGACGATGCGCGGCGCGGCGATGCCGAACTTGCTGCGCAGATCGGCGTGCAGCACGCGCAGCGTCTCTTCGAGATTCGCGCGCGTGATCTGATAGGCGACTTCGCGCAGCGGCAGATGCGTCGTTGCGAGCGCGACGCGCAGATCTCCGGCAATCAGCATCATCACCGGCCGCTCGACGCCGCTGCGCTCGGCCAGGAATTCCGTGTGGCCGGAGAACGGCATGCCGGCCTGATTGATCACGCTCTTCTGCACCGGCCCGGTGACGAGCGCCTGCGCGTTGCCTTCGAGGCACCAGCGCGCGGCGAGGGTCAGCGCCTCGAGGACGTAACGGGCGTTGCGCGGATCGAGCTTGCCGGGCTCGACCGGCGCGGCCAGCGCGACGGGCAGCACGCCGAGCTTGCCGGCTTCGTGAGCCATCGGCGGGACTTCGAGCGTGGTGAGCTCGAGCGCGAGCGGCAAGCCGAGCTTCTTCGCGCGCGCTTGCAGCAATTCGGGATCGCAGACCGCGACGAGCTCCGTGTGCGGATGCGCCTGCTGCGCGAGCTTCAGGACGAGGTCCGGCCCGATGCCGGCCGGCTCGCCCGGCGTGATCAGGATGCGCCGGGCTTCAGGGCGACGCTTCTCAGGTCGCCGGCTTTTCTTCGGCGGCCTTGGTCGCGTCGGCTTTCTTGTCTTCACTCGGCTTGCCGTTCTTGTCGAGGCGGTATTCGACGTACGCCTCTTCGCGCAGCTTGCGCAGCCAGCTCTCGTACTCTTCCTGCATCTTGCGGTTCTGGATCGACTGCTTCGCCTTCTGGCGTCGCGACTCGTCGGTCGTGTCGCGCGTGCGGCGCTCGATCACGCGCGCGATGTGCCAGCCGAAGTTGGTGCGGAACGGCGCCGTCGTCTCGCCGGGCTTCAGCGCGTCGATCTCCTTCTGGAAGTCGGGCGTGAAGGCGCCCGACGGCGTCCAGCCGAGATCGCCGCCCGAGGCCTTGCTGCCAGGGTCGTCGGACAGCTTCTTGGCGAGCGCGTGGAAATCGCCGCCCTTCTTGATCTCTTCGTAAACCTCGCGCGCCTGCTGCTTGGTCGCGTCCTCGTCGCGGATGGCATTGGCCGTGAGCAGGATGTGCTCGGCGTGCGTCTCGGTGACTTGCGAGTGCTCGCCGGTCGAGCGCTTGCCGGTGAGCTTGATGATGTGGAAGCCCGACGCCGTCTCCAGCACGCGCGAGACGTCGTTCTCCTTGAGCTTCGGCACTTCGTTGGCGAACAGCTCCGGCATGTCGTCGAGCTTGCGCCAGCCGAGGTCGCCGCCTTCGAGCGCCTGCTGCCCGTCGGACGTCGAGATCGCGGTCTGCGCGAAGTCGGCGCCGTCCTCGATCTTCTTGAGGATCAGGCCGGCTTTCGTGCGGGCCTTCTCGCGGACGTCGGTGGACGCGCCGTCGGGCACGGAGACGAGGATGTGCGAGACGCGATACTCGGTGTTCGGGGCCTTGCCTTCGTTGGCGAGGAACAGGTCGACGTCTTCGTCGGTGACCATCACGCGGCCTTCGACTTCCTTCGCGCGCAGGCGCTGCATCACCACTTCATCGCGGATCTGCTCGCGCACGGCGAGATAGTCCTCGCCCTCCGAGCGGATCTGCTTGGCGAACTCGGCGAGCGTCATCTTGTTCTGCGCGGCGATGTTGTTCATCACCTCGTTGAGCTCGCGGTCGTCGACCTTGATGCCGGCCTCCTGCGCGCGCTGCGTCTGCAGGCGGGTCAGGATCAGGCGCTCCATCACCTGCGTGCGCAGGACGTCCTCCGACGGCGGCGCGATGCCGCGCTCCTTGATCTGCTCGCGGCCCTGCTCCATGGCGCGGTCGAGCTCGCTCTGCAGGATCACGCCGTCGTTGACGACGGCGATGATGCGGTCGAGCGGCTGCGGAGCGGCATTCGCGGCCGTCGCAGAGAGCAACGCCGCAACCAGGGCAAGGACAGATTTCATCGGGAAAAGGCCAGGAACATCGGGGCCGCTAGGGTAGCAGATGCTACCGGGCCTCGGGCATGAAGGCGTCGTAGGACGAGCCGATCCGCGTCAGGCCCTTCAGCTGTAACTGAACGTAAACGCCATTGCTGTAGTCGCCGTTGGAATTGGAGATGAAGCGCCGGACCGACGCCTGCACCGCCCAGCAGCAGCTTTCGTATTCGAGGCCCGCGAGCGACTCGAGCGTGCGGCGATCGCGGACCGAATACCGATAGCGACCGGCGAACGACAGCCCGTCGAACAGCGGCAGCCGCAGCGCGTTGTCGACCTGCTGCAGCACGCCCCGCCGGAAGCGGTACGACAGGTCGTAGCTCGTGCGCTCGCCGTGATAGTGCAGCGCGGCGCCGGTGCGCACGAACTTGTTGGTGTCCGGTGACCATTGCGTCGTGCCGCTCGCGGACCATTGCCGATTGAGCACGACGTCGGCGGCGGCGATGAAGTCGGTCACGCCCACGTCCGGCGTTTGCGTGTTCGGCAGCGTCACGCGCGGCGCCTCCATGCGATAGATCTCGCCGATCGAGCCGACGAAGCGGATCAGTCCCGTGGTCGGATCGAGCAGGCGCGTGGTGAAGGCGGCGGCGAGGTGATTGGCGTCGGAGATGCGGTCCTCGCCGGAGAAGCGGTTGCGCGCGAACAGCTGGACGAAGTCGAAGTCCGGCTCGCCCGAGTCGAACACCGGCAGCTGGTCCTGGTTGCGGTAGGGCACGTACAGGTAGAGGAGCTGCGGCTCGAGCGTCTGCAGATTGCCGGCGCCGGTGAGGCGCTCGAAGCGAAGGCCGCCTTCCGCCGAATAGATCGGCAGCTGACGCTCGGGACTTGCGTCGGAGCCGGGCGTGCCGCCGCTCGTGATCTGGTAGCGCGTGTACTGCCAGTCAGCCTGCGAGGTGACGTACCACGCGTCGTGATCCACCAGGAAGCGCACGAACGGCTGCAGCTCCAGGCGCTGGCCTTCGAGCGCGTCCTTGCGCATGAAGTTGACGTACTCGCCGTCGAAGCCGACGCGGAAGCCGCGCCAGTTGTTGCGCGTGAGCGCGTCGAGCCGCAGCTCGGGCAGCCGCTTGTAGGGCTTGTCGGTCGGCAGCACGCTGCGCGACACCGCCTGGAAATCCTCGACCAGCGCCTGCGCGGACCACGACGCCGGCGCCTGATAGATCATCCGCGCGTAGCGATCGAGGTAGGAGATCGACGTCGTGTCGAGACGTCCGCCGAAGTCCTCGAAGTAGCCGGGATCGCTGACCTCCGCGTACTGCAGATCGAAGCCGAGATGGCGCGTGAGGCGTCCGACGTCGTCGACCTCCACGTAGGTGCGGCGCTCGTCGAGCACCTGATCGCGATCGAGGTACTCGTAATGCGCGTGGCCCTTGCTCTGCTCGAGCAGGTAACGGAAGTCGGCGCCGATCTGCGGGCCGCGCTTGGTCATCTCGCGCGGGATGATTTCCGCATCGTAGTTCGGCGCGAGGTTGAGATAGATCGGCCAGCGGAAATCGAAGCCGGTGTTGTTGCTGTTGCCGACGACGGGGAACAGCAGGCCGGAATGCCGGCGATCGTCGATCGGGAATTCGAACCACGGCGCGTAGAAGATCGGCACGTGTCCGAGACGCAACGAAGCGCCGCGCGCCGAGCCGGTGCCTTTCTGCTGATCGAGATGGATCTTGTCGGCGCGGATCTGCCACGCCTCGTGCTCAGGCGCGCAGGTCGTGTAACGCACGTCCTCGAGGTCGGCGACGCCGGTGCGCGTGAGCGTCATCTGCCCGGCCTGTCCATGTGCCGCGCGCTGCGACAGCAGGAACTGCGTGTCGAGGAAGAGTCCGGTGTCGCCGTTCAGGTCGTACTCAGCGTGCGCGCTGCGGATGACGAAGAAGTGATTGCGGAAGAGCGACTCGGCGTTGATGCTGACCTTGCGCGTCTGGTCGTTGTACTGCACCGCGTGCGCGACGAACTCGGCGTCGCCTTGCGTCAGCCGCACGTCCCCGAACAGATCGGAGACGCCGCCGAATTGTCCGACGAACTTGTCTGCAGTGAGCGAGAGGTTCTGGTCGAAGGTCGCGGCGCCGAGGCCTTCGGCGAGCGGCGGCTGCGGACAGACGCTGGCTTCGACCGGCTCGCGCTCCGCGGCCTGCGCGAGCGAGGCTAGTGCTCCCATCAACGCTGCGATCAGAAGGCTTCTGGTCAAGCGTCCGCCCCAAATTGAATCGCAATTATCGTGGTGCGGCGTAGGGCGGTGCAAACGATGTATGCTCCGCGCGCAATGGCTTCGAACCCCAAAGACACCGCCGCCGACCCTCGCGCGGCGAGCGCTTATGTGTGGGCGCTGGCGCAGCTGAATCTCACCAGCGCGTCGTTCGCGCCGGCGTCCGCGGACGCGAGCTTCCGCCGCTATTTCCGCGTCGAGTCCGGCGGCGAATCGTGGATCGTCATGGACGCGCCGCCCGACAAGGAGAACTGCGAGCCGTTCCTCCATGTCGATCGCCTGCTGCTCGAAGCCGGGCTGCACGCGCCGGTCGTGCACGCGAAGAACCTGAAGCGCGGATTCCTGCTGCTCTCCGATCTCGGCCGACGCACCTACCTCAACGTGCTCGACGAGAACAACGCCGACCGCATGTTCGGCGACGCGATCGACGCGCTGATCAAGTGGCAGCGCGCGAGTCGCGTCAACGAGCTGCCGCCGTACGACGATGCGCTTCTGCGTCGGGAGATCCGGCTGTTCCCTGATTGGTACGTCGCGCGACATCTTCAGCGCGAGCTCACCGCGGCGCAGAAGAGCGCATGGCAGGCGATGGAGGATCTCCTGATCAAGCGCGCGCTCGGCGAGCCGCGCGTCTACGTGCATCGCGACTTCATGCCGCGCAATCTCATGGTGTCGACGCCGAACCCGGGCATCCTCGATTTCCAGGACGCGGTCTACGGCCCGATCAGCTATGACGTCGTCTGCCTGTTCCGCGACGCGTTCCTGTCGTGGCCCGACGAGCGCGTGCAGGACTGGCGCAAGCGTTATTGGGAAGCGGCGCGCGCAGCGCATCTGCCGGTGCCGGGCTACGGCGAGTTCGCCCGCGACTTCGACCTGATGGGCGTGCAGCGCCATCTCAAGGTGCTCGGCATCTTCGCGCGCATCAATTACCGCGATGGCAAGCCGCACTATCTGAAGGACACGCCGCGCTTCATCCGCTACGTGCGCGACGTCGCCGTGCACTACGACGAGCTGAAGCCGCTGCTGCAGCTCTTCGACGAGCTCGGACTGCAATGAAAGCGATGATCCTGGCCGCCGGGCGGGGAGAGCGATTCCGCCCGATCACCGACAAGACGCCGAAGCCGCTGCTGCCCGTGTGCGGTGAGCCGCTGATCGAGCGTCACGTGCAGCGCCTCGCGGCGGCGGGCGTGCGCGAGATCGTGATCAACCTCGGCTGGCTCGGCGAGCAGATCGAGCGCCATCTCGGCGACGGCGCACGCTTCGGCGTGCAGATCGCCTATTCGCGTGAGGGCTGGCCGGCGCTCGAAACCGGCGGCGGCGTATTCCGCGCGCTGCACTTGCTCGGCAACGAGCCGTTCCTCGTCGTGAGCGGCGACATCTGGAGCGAATATCCGCTCGCGGATCTCGTCACGCGAGCGCGCGCGATGCGGCCGCAGGAGCTCGCGCATCTGGTGCTGGTTCCCAAAGGTGAGTTCAAGGCCGACTTCGCGGTCGACGCGGGCCGCGTGCGCAACGCGCCTGCCGAATACACGTTCGCGAATTACTCGGTGCTGCGTCGCGGCCTGTTCGAAGGCTGCCAGGACGGGCCATTCCCGATCGCGCCGCTGTGGCGCGCGGCGGCCGACGAGGATCGCGTCAGCGGCGAGGTCTATCGCGGACGGTGGTGGAATCTCGGTACGCCGCAGCAGCTCGCGGCGCTGGAATCGGAAATCGCTTCGCAACGGAGATCGGCATGAGCAACGTCGTCAAGACGCACAAAGCCGCGGCCGGGAAGATCGCGTTCGAGATCGACATCGGCGAGCATCATGTGATCGCCGACGAGCCGCCCGACGTCGGCAACGACCTCGGGCCGAATCCGCACGAGATCCTCGACGCCTCGCTCGCGGCGTGCACGTCGCTCACCGTGCTGCTGGTGGCGCAGCGCAAGCAATGGCCGCTCACCGATGTGCACGTAGAGATCACGCATGCCGCCGATGACACGACTTATCGGATGACGCGGACGCTCGAGCTGATCGGCACGCTCACCGACGAGCAGAAGCAATATCTGCTCGGCATTGCGAACAAGTGCCCGGTGCACAAGACGCTGCACAAGAAGATCGAGGTCACGACGACGCTACAGGAGTAGCGCGAGCCCCCAGATCGCGGCCACGACCCACAGCACGAGGCCGTACGCGAATCCGATCGCGAGCACTGCGAGCCCGATCGGATTGCCCAGCAGCATCGCTGCGCTGATCGGCAGCATCACGTTGTCGGCTTGATCGGTGACGCGCCAGACGTCGCCCAGGAGCCTCCCCAATCTGCGGAACCCGCCGGCGCTCTCCGGCAGCGAAGGCCGCGTGCGCATGTGGTCGATGGTGCCGACCGCTTCGTCCAGGCGCGACGACATTTCGCTGAGCGCCCAGAGCAGCCACCAGAGAAAGCCGAACAGGATCGCCGGGATGCCGAGCAGCAACGACGTGCCGACGATCCAGCCCGTGGAGAAATGCAGCCACTGCCAAAGCCACGTCGTGATCGCGCCTGCGGAGACGAGCGAGGCGAGGCACACGAAGCGCGCGATCGGCTTCAATCCCGCGGCGAGACGCGCGGCCTGATCGAGTCCGGGCTTCGGCCGCGGGCTCGTCATTCGAAATAAGCCTTGGTGTTCTCGTGCACGTCGTCGCGAGACAGGAGCTCCCAGCTCGACATCCAGCGCCACTCGCCGTGCTGCGCCTGCGGCAGCGTGCTCAGCGCTGCCCCGACGCCGAGCTCGTGCGCGAGCACGACGTAATGCGTGCCGATGTCCGGCGCGCCGGCGAAGTTGCGCTCGTAGAGGTGCTCGTAGATGCCGAGCAGGCGCGCGTCGGCGCGCTTCAGCGCGAGTCCGAGCTCGTCGTGCGTGATGCGCGCGAAGGCGTCGTCGAGGCGCTCGTTCTTGCGGATGACGCCGCCGGGCACGAACCAGAAGCCGCGCGCGGGCTCGTTGCGGCGAAGACCGACGAGCACGCGCTGCTGGTCGTCCCGCAGGATCAGGTCGATCGACACCAGCGGTGCGCGCGCGACGACTTCGAGCCACTGCTCGCGCGGCAGGAACGCCGGCGGTGGCAGCTTCACTTGATGCGCGTCACCTGCACGCTGAGGCCGGAGCCTGCGAGGTCCATCCAGTAGTGACCGAAGAAATTGCGGCGGATGGTCACCGCGGGCCGGTCGAGCGTGGCGTCATCGCTGTCGCTGTCGATGCACTGCCAGACCTGGCCGTTGTCGAGATTGAACAGCGTGCCCTTGCGCCAGCCGGAGATCTTGTTGGTCAGATGCGCTTCGATCTTGTCGGGCTCGTCGTTGACGACCGGCTTCGGCACCGTCGACATGCCGAACTTGTCCGAGGGCGCCGGCGCGAGCGCGTCATAGCATGCGAGGCGCTTGGCATCGTCGGAGATCGCGCGGCAGTCGGCGAGCTGCTGATCGCTCGGCGCCGCGTGCGCGCTCGCTGCGAGCAGCAGCGCGAGGACCGACGCGGCGCGCATCATTCCAGCGCGTGCGCAGCCTGTTGGTCGGCGTGATAGCTCGACCGCACCATCGGCGCGCTGGCCACATGCGTGAAGCCCATCTCCTCGCCGAGCACGCGCAGCCGCTCGAACTCCGCGGGCTCGACGTAGCGCGCCACCGGCAGATGATGCTTCGACGGCTGCAGATACTGTCCCAGCGTCAGCATGTCGACCCCGTGCGCGCGCAGATCGCGCATGACTTGCTCGATCTCCGCGATCTCCTCGCCGAGTCCCAGCATCAGGCCCGACTTGGTCGGCACTTGCGGATGCAGCGCCTTGAAGCGCTCGAGCAGATCGAGCGACCACTCGTAGTCCGATCCGGGGCGCGCGAGCTTGTAGAGCCGCGGCACGGTCTCGAGGTTGTGGTTGAACACGTCCGGCGGCGTGTCCTTGAAGATCGTGAGCGCCGGATCCATGCGGCCGCGGAAATCCGGCACGAGCACCTCGATCGTGAGCGACGGCGACAGCGCGCGCGACTCGCGGATGCACGCGGCGAAGTGCGCGGCGCCGCCGTCGGCGAGATCGTCGCGATCGACGCTGGTGATGACGACGTAGCGCAGTCCCATGTCGCGGATGGTGCGCGCGAGATTGACCGGCTCGTTCGCGTCGAGCGCATTCGGGCGGCCGTGCGCCACGTTGCAGAACGGGCAGCGTCGCGTGCAGATGTCGCCCATGATCATGAACGTCGCGGTGCCGTTGCCGAAGCACTCGCCGAGATTCGGGCAGCTCGCTTCCTCGCAGACCGTGTGCAGATTGTTCGCGCGCAAGGCGGCCTTGATCCGTGCGACTTCCGGCGTCGCCGACGATTTGGCGCGGATCCACGACGGCTTGCGCAACGGCGTCACCGTCGGCTCGATCTTGATCGGGATGCGCGCCATCTTCTCGGCGCCGCGCAGCTTCTCGCCCTGGACGATCGGGGCGGGGCGGGGCTTGGGCAGCGAGTCAGGGGTCGAGCTCATCGCCCTAGTGTACTCGCCCTTTCACGTCCCACCGTCGCCATCTGGCGACGCATTACACAGGAACTCGGGTCGGAACCGGTCAGTCGGAATAGTGGGGCTGCCTGCCGAAGGGCACAGCACCGACCTGTTCACAGAGAAGGACTACGACCATGAAAAAGCATCTCCTTTCGGCGTTGATCGCGGTCACGGCTGCGGGCGCCCTGATGGCGTGCTCGCACGACAAGACCAAGGCGGACAACATGTCCTCCGCGGCTCCGGCACCGGCCCCGACCACCACCAGCTCGACGGACACCAGCGCGACCACGACCTCACAGCCTGAAGTCGCCGCGATGGAGTCCAATACGTCGACGACGAATGACACCAGCAGTCAGCAGCAGACCGAGAACTACGAGAAGTCCCAGCGCAAGTAACAGAAGGTTTTCCTGACTCACGGCGCCGGTCTTCGGATCGGCGCCTTTTTGCGTACGCGGCACGGAAGCGCGCGGCGGCGAATAGCTCGTCGGCGTGATGCGTCCCGCGGAAGCCGACGGCGCGCTGGATGCCGGCAGCGGCTCTGCCGGCGTGGGCACACCGTCGAGGCGCTTCATCGCCGATTCGACCAGTTTCCAATCGAGCGACGACGTGCGCGTCTTGCGCTTGAGCTTCACCAGCATCGGCGTCACGTCGGCGACCGCCGGCGTGAACGCGTTCTCGGTGACTTCGGCGTGCGCTTCGACGTACCAGAAGCTGTCGTGGCGGCCGAGCTTGTACGGCTGGTCCATCACCGTCACCTTGGTGCCGATCGGCACGCGCTCGAACAGATCCTCGATGTCCTTCGGATAAAGACGGATGCAGCCGTGCGTCACCGGCATGCCGATGCCGGCGAGCGCTTCGTTGGTGCCGTGGATGCGGATCAGCGGCCACGCGAGCTGCAGCGCGAGCGTGCCCATGGGATTGTCGGGTCCGGGCGGGACTGCGGCGGGAAGCGGGTCGCCTTGCGCGGCGTGCTCGGCGCGGATGTCCTCGGTGGGATACCAGGTCGGGTTGCGGATTTTCCGCGTGACCGTCGTCGTCCCGAGCGGCGTGCGCCAGTCGACGCGCCCGACCGCGACGGGATAGACGTAAACCTTGTCCTCGTCCTTGGGGTAGTAGTAGAGGCGCATCTCGGGGATGTTGATGACGATGCCTTCGCGAGGCTGCGCCGGCAGCAGCATGCTCGTCGGCAACACGATGCGTGTGTGCGGCGGCACCTTCCACGGATCGATTCCCGGATTGGCGTGCAGCACCTGGCGGAAGCCCACCGCGTTGTCGAGCGAGATCTGCGCGAGCGTGTCGCCGGGCTTCGATTCGACGCTGCTCGGCACGCCGACGAGATCCTCGCCGGGGGGCGGCAGGTCGAAGACGGCGGCGGAGGCGCCGCCGCTCGCGAGGAGCGCGGCGCAGGCTACGAGGGTTCGCATACGGTTTTGACTCGCGCGCACGGGCGGGGTTCTGAATGCCCCGCCGCACGACGGACCCAAAACCGGTCAGGCGGGGACCAGCTCCGGTACGTCTTCGGTCGGCAGCGTCGCCACGACCGGCGTGACGTTGCGCGAGATCGCCGCGTGGGCCTGCTGCGCGATCACGTCGCGATCCATCGCGTCGGGCGCGATCGCCAGGCAGTAGGTGATCTGCACCGTCAGCGACGGCGTGCGCAGCACGCGCAGGATGTGCGAGACGAGATCGTCGTCGCCGATGAACGGCGCGACCGCTTCGCCGCGCGAGGTGAGCTCGTAACGCAGCGCGATCGGCTGCACCGGGCAATGCGCGTCGATCGCCGCGGCGAACAATCGCGGATGGAATTTGAGCACCGAGTTGCCCGCAGTCGTCGTGCCTTCCGGGAAGAACAGGAACGAGCCGCCCGATCGCAGATGCGGCAGCGCTTTGGCGAGCAGCGGCTTCGCGCCGCCCTTGCCGCGAGGGATGAAGAAGGTGCCGGCGGCGATCGCGAACCAGCCCGCGACGGGCCATTCGCGCACTTCGGACTTCGCGACGAAGCGCGTTTCCTCGAGCGCGGCAAGCACGGGGATGTCGAGCCACGAAATGTGATTGGCGACCAGCACGCGCGGTCCGGCGATGCCGCGGCCGTGGACGATCACTTCGACGTCCAGGATGCGCAGCGCCCGCACGCTCCACCATCTCGCCAGCTTCTCGGGCTGGAGCTTGCGGCGGACGTCGATCGAGATCGCGGCCGCGAGCATCACCCCGACCGCGAGATGCGCGACCAGCAGGATCGTCTTCAGGAGCGTTCGCATCGCGTCCGCTCGAGGAAATGGCGCGCGTAGCGCGGATGCAGGTCGCCGATGTTGAGCAGCATGAACACGTCGGCGCAGTTGAAGTCGCGATCCCAGTAGGCGTCGCCGCACGCTTTGGCGCCGAGGCTGAGATACGCCTTCAGCAGCGGCGGCAGCTTCGGCTTCTCTTCGGCGACGCGCCTGTCCACGGCGGGAAGCGGGAAGTACGGACGCACGCGATGCGACTCGGGCGCCATGTAGCGCGCGTCGATCATCTCGAGGATCGCGTGCGCGCTCGCGCCGCCGTCCTCGAGCCCGATGCTCGCGCAGCCGAACAGATAGTCGATCTTGTTCGCGGTGACGTAGGTCGCGATGCCTTGCCACAACGTGGCGATTACCGCGCCGTTGCGATATGCGGCGTCGACGCAGGTGCGGCCGATCTCCATCAGGCGTCCCGGCAGCGATTCGATCATCTGCAGATCGAACTCGGACGCGGAGTAGAAGCCGCCAGCGTTGGGCGCCTGGTCGCCGGTCAGGATGCGCGTGCAGGCGACGATGCGGCCGGTCGCTGCGTCGCGGACCAGCAGGTGCTTGCAATAGGGATCGTACTGATCGCAGTCGACGCCTTCACCACTGCCGTCGATCTGCGCGCCGAGCTCCTGCGCGAAAATCCGATAGCGCAGGCGCTGGCTCTCCAGCGCTTCAGCCTGGCTCTGCGCGAAGGCCGCGACGAAGCGCGATGCCGGCGCGAGAGCTTCGGCGCGGATCGCCGGGTTCAACATTGCGGTCATGCTGCATTCCTCTGATGGGACGGATGCAGTCTCGGTACCCGCTGTTGAACCGGCGTGACGACGCCGTGAAGTTTCTGTGACCTAGATTTCCCACGAGGCTGCCGCGTCGGGATCGCCCCACACGCGTAGATGCAGCTGCGAGAGCGCGACCGGGTCGGCCATCAGGTTGTTGCGATCCAGATTGCTGAGCTTCTGCGGTCCCTGGATCAGGGCGCGCTCCATCAGCTCGCGGCGCCACTCGTCCATCGGCGCTGGCCGCCGCACGCGACGGTGCGCGTAGGCGGTGACCAGCGCGTTCTCGATGGGATCGACCACGGCGCGACGGAAGCCGGCTTCGCCGACGGCGCGCATCGTGTGGCCCGTGAGCATGCGCGTGCGCCTCAGCTCGCGCGGCGGGAAGGCCTCTTCGGGAATGAGGAAGCAGCGGCGTTCCTTGAACCAGCGTCCGAGCCGCACGCGGCTCGACCACACCGACAGCGGGATCGAGATGACCAGCGCGCCGGCGACCGGCAGCAGCCAGGTGATGAATTTCGGATTGAGCTTGTAGACGCCGGCGAGCCATACGACGCCCAGCACGGTGCCGACGCCGTGGCGCTTGATCGCTTCCCACCAATGCGTCTCGTTGTCGCCGCGCGGCGGGGATTTCCACGTCATCGCGAGCCCGAGCATCGAGGTGATCACGAAGTTCGTGTGGAACAGCATGCGGATCGGCGCGAGCGCGGCGGAGAACAGCGCCTCGAGCCAGACCGAGAGCGTGACCTTAGACCAGCCGCCGTACGAGCGCAGCTGCTTGGGCTTCAGCACCAGCAGCAGGCCGGCGAGGATCTTCGGCAGGAACAGCAGGAGCAGCGTGCCGCCGAACAGGCGGATCGCCCATTGCGGATGCCACTCGGGCCAGATGGGGAACAGCTGATACGGCTCGACGAAGTACTTCGGCACCGCTTCGGTCTGCATGTAGAGCAGCGCTGTCGACAGCGCGAGGAACGCGAACCACAGCGGCGCCGACAGGTACGCCATCACGCCGGTCATGAACACCGCGCGGTGCGCAGGGTGCAGTCCCTGCGAGAAGAACAGCTGGAAGTTCTGCAGATTGCCCTGGCACCAGCGGCGATCGCGCTTCAGCTCGTCGAGCAGCGTCGGCGGCATCTCTTCGTAGCTGCCGGGCAAGTCGTAGGCAATCCACACGCTCCATCCAGCACGACGCATCAGCGCGGCCTCGACGAAATCGTGCGACAGGATCTCGCCGGCGAGCGGACCGCGGCCGGGCAAGCGTCCGAGCGCGCAGTACTGCATGAAGGGCGCCACGCGCAGGATCGCGTTGTGACCCCAGTAGTGCGATTCGCCGAGCTGCCAGAAGTGCAGGCCCGCGGTGAACAGCGGGCCGTAGACGCGCGTCGCGAACTGCTGGATGCGCGCATAGAGCGTCTCGCGTCCCGATGCGCGCGGTGCGGTCTGGATGATGCCCGCGCCGGGGTTGGCTTCCATCAATTGCGTGAGGCGCACGAGGCAATCGCCGGACATCACGCTGTCGGCGTCGAGGATCACCATGTAGCGATAGCGGCTGCCCCAGCGGCGGCACCAGTCGGCGATGTTCCCCGACTTGCGCTTGATGCGATTGGTGCGGCGTCGATAGAAGATGCGGCCGAAGCCGTCGACGTCGCGGCAGAGCTTCAGCCACGCCTCGAGCTCGCCCACGCGCACGTCGGCCTCGTTGGAGTCGGAGAGGATGAACAGGTCGAAGTGCTGCTGCTTGCCGGTGCGCTGCACCGACTCGTAGGTCGCGCGGATGCCGGCGAACACGCGCGGCACGTCTTCGTTGCAGATCGGCACGAGGATCGCGGTGCGCGCTTCGGGCGGGATCGGCGCATCCAGCGGTGCGCTTGCGTTGATCTGGTATCTGTCGCGGCCGCGCAGGAGCACGAGGAAGCCCATCAGCGCCGTCCAGAAGCCGGTGCCGACCCAGGTGAACAGGATCGCGTAGATGACGAGCAGCGCGATCTCGAGATAGTGGCGGCCGTGATACGGCAGGATCGCGGTCATGAAGTAGCTCGCGATCACCGTCTGCGCGATCACGAGCGTAACCAGCACGAAACGGCGCCGTCGCGCGGCGGCGCGCCAGTACGACTTGAACGTCGGGCGCACCAGCCCCTGCGGCGGCACCAGCTTCGGGCCGGTGCGCCGGAACTTGCTCGACAGCCAGCGCGCCAGTCGCTTGAACGGATTGTTCGCCCACGGCGCCGGCCGCATCGACGCACGCTGCAGCGGTGGCGTCGTCATCAGGCGCGGATGATCCAGTCGATCCTGCACGAACGCCTCGCTCGCGCGCGGATGGCCGCGGCGATCCTGCGACAGCGCCCATTGCAAGCGCGTGCGCAGCGACGCGAGCCCAGGCTCAGTCTCCGGCGGCCCGGCACTCCACATCCGATGCAGCTTCTCGAACGCGCGCGGTCCTTCGGCAGCGGCGTCGGACAGCAGGCGCCGGCGCTCTTCGTCCGAGAGCGGCGTCGCCTGCAGATACTTCGCCAGCCGCGGAAGTTGGCCGCTGAGGTCGTTCACGGGGCGATTGTACCCGCGGCGGTTTTGGTGCTTCGGCCCGTCGCCCGATCCGTGTGGCGTTGCTGCGCTTCCGGAACGCCTTTAGCGCGCTTAGCGGGCACGAGCCTCGGCGGTTCCCGGCCGCCGCGCTTTGTGCGACGGGCGAAGTCATGGATGACGAGCCCGCGTCGAAGGTCCAGGGACGGGCCTTCCGACGCGGCCCGGCGAGGCTCAGGGACCGCTGCGCGTCTTGGCGTTCCGGAAGCGCAGCAACGACGCACTACTCAGGAGGGAGGATGTAACTCCACGTCTCCGAGATCTGACCTTTCTCGTCGCGCAGGCCTGCGCGCATCTCGACGGGCTTGTCGTTGTCGAGGCGCTTGAAGCGGATCGACAGGCGCCAGCCGCCGGTGACGTCGTTCTTGAACAACTGGCGCTCGACGAGCTCGCCGTTGTCGCCGATCCACAGGCCGGAGAGCAGCTTCGCGTCTGCGGGCAGCTTCGGTAGCGGGCCGCCTTCGAAATCGACGATCAGCCGCATCGTGCCGTCCGGCTCCTTGATGTAGCCGTGACCGCGGCGCGTCTGCGCGACGTAGGCGAGCGGTTGCGAAGGCTGCGACGCCGACTGCCAGTACATCGTGTACTGCAGGTTGAGCGGCTGCTGCGGATCGGGCTGGCTGCCCGGCACCCAGTAGGCGACGACGTTGTCGTTGGTCTCGTCCGGGCTCGGGATCTGCACGAGCTCGACACGGCCGTCCCCCCAGTCGCCCTTCGGCACGATCCACGCCGTCGGCCGCAAGTCGTAGCGCGCCTCGAGGTCCTCGAAGTGCTTGAAGTCGCGATCGCGCTGGAGCAAGCCGAAGCCGCGCGGATTGTGCAGCGTGAACGAAGTGACCAGCAGGCGGCGCGGATTGACGAGCGGCCGCCAGATCCATTCGTTGCCTTCGCTGTTGATCAGCAGGCCGTCGGAGTCGTGCACCTCGGGGCGATAGTCCTCGGGCCGGATCGGCGAGTCCTCGCCGAAATAGAACATCGTGGTCAGCGGCGCGATGCCGAGCTTGGCGACGTGCTCGCGCAGGTACAGGCGCGCGCTCACGTCCATCTGCGTTTGATTGCCGGGCCGCAGCACGAACTTGTACGCGCCCGTCGCGCGACGTGAGTTCAGCAGCGCGTAGATCGTCAGCTCCTTCGCCTTGGGCGACGGCTGCTCGATCCAGAACTCGGTGAAGTAGGGGAACTCCTCGCCGCTCATCTCGGCGGTGTCGATCGCGAGCCCGCGCGCCGACAGTCCATAGCGCTGCCCCTGGCCCAGCGCGCGGAAGTAGCTCGCGCCCTGGAACACCAGCACCTCGTCCTTGTACTGCTTGGTGTTCAGAGGGAAATGGATGCGGAAGCCCGCGTAGCCGATGTTCTGGAATTGCGTCGGGTCGAGGTTCGGATTGAGGCGGCCGTAATCGAAGTTCGCGTAGTTGAACGGCAGCGCGCGCACCTGGCCGTTCACCAGCAGATTGATCTGCACGCTCTGGTTGAAGTACAGGCCCGGGTGGAAGAACTGCAGCTCGAACGGCAGCTTCTGCGTGCGCCAGATCGACTTGTCCGGCTTGAAGCGGATGTCACGGTACTGATCGTAGGAGAGCTCAAGCAGCGACTTGGGCAGGTTCGTCTCGGGCTTGTCGTACTTCTGCCCGGCGAGCTCGCGCGCCTTGGCGGCGACATCCTCGATCCCGAAGGCGAGCACGCACGACGGCATCGCGATGAGTGCCGCGCCGGCGGTGAAGGTGAGCTTGCGCAGAATGGAGTTCATCCGATGATTTTAGATCACTGCCCGGGCGCCGCCGACAGCTCGGGGCCGGGCTTGATCCGCAGCACGTGGTACGGCCCGCCTTCGCGGATCTGCGAGGCGGTGCGTCCGAGGATCTCGCCCAACGCGGAGCAGCTCACATAGAGCCAGCCGTCGGGGCCGAAGGACAAGCCATCCGGCCAGCGCAGCAGCTTCTGGCTCTGCACCAGCGTATAGAGGCGCTGATCGGCGCTGCGCAGCAGGACGATCGCCGAATGCTCGGGATCGGTGATGTACACGTTGGAGCGGTCGTCGATGGTCAGCCCATCCGACATCGTCTTGTCCGCGAACACGTGCACGCGCGACTCGAGCTCGCTCTCCGAAAGCTTCTCGTTGAGCAGCGATGCGGTCGGGATCACGTAGAGCTTGCGGCTGGTCACCGCGCCATACGCGAGCCAGCCGCCTCCGCGCTTGAGCGCGATCGAATCGACGCCGGGCCGCAGGCTGATCAGGCCGTAGAGCTCCATCTTCCGGCCGTTGACCACCGGCGTGAAGAATTCGGAGCGCACCGAATAGTGATTCTCGAGCAGCCGGCGCGCAGACTTCTTCTCGACGTCGTAGACGACGAGCGCCGGCGTCTTCGCGAAGAAGCTCGCGTCGGCGATGTAGATGTGCGCTGCGTCGGGGCTCACCTGGAAATCGTTCAGGTGCGAGCCGAGGCCGGCGATCTCGCGCGGGAACGTGTACTCGTGCACGAGCTTGCGCGTCGCCAGATCGAATGCGAGCAGGCGTGCCGGATGGAGTCCGTGATGACCGTTGTCGAGCGCCCACAGCCGGTTTACCGAGTCGATGCGGATCGACAGCACGTCGTCGAACGCCTGCGGATTGTCCTTCGGGTCCTGCATCGCAAGATCCGGGAACGGCTCCATCTCGCCGTTGACCAGCTCCACCACTTTCAGGTCGGGATGCGCTTCCGGGTGCAGCGTGACGAACACGCGGCCGTCGGCGCTGACGGCGATGTTCCCCGGCGGCGTCGGCAGCTCGGCGACGACTTCGAGCGCGCTCTCGTCGAACGCGGGCTTGCCGGTGCGATCAGGGAAATCGGTGTAGCCGCCGCCGTAGCGCAGCTTCAGCGCGAGCGCGAAGACGGCGCAGAGGAACAGCAGGATCGCCAGCAGTCGCGCGAGAAGGCGTCCGATCCAGCGCATTACGGCGTCGCGTCGGCGCTGGGCGGAAGCGCTTCCGCCGGTGCGGTCTCCAGCGGCGGGGCTTTCGCGGTGAGATCGGCGAACAGCGGCCGCATGCGATTCACCAGGAGGCAGAACAGGTCGGCGGTGCGCTCGGCATCGTAGATCGCGGAATGCGCTTCGGTCTGATCGTGCGTGAAGCCGGCGACTTCCAGCGCGCGCGCGAGCACGGTCTGTCCGAGGGCGGCGCCGGCGAGCGTCGCGGTATCGAACACGCTGAACGGATGGAACGGGCTGCGCTTGAAATTCGTGCGCGCGATCGCCGCGTTGATGAATCCGAGATCGAAGTGCGCGTTGTGGCCCACGAGGATCGCGCGCGAGCAGCCTTCCTGGGACACGGCCTGCCGGATCGGCTGGAAGATCTTCGTCAGCGCTTCCTTCTCCGGCAGCGCCAGCCGCAACGGGGAGTCGACGCGGATGCCGGTGACGGCCATCGACGCCGGATCCAGCCGCGCGCCGGGGAACGGCTCGACGTGCGTGAACACGGTCTGCTTGCGCACGAGATCGCCTTTCTCGTCGATGCCCAGCAGTACCGCGGCGATCTCGAGCAGCGCGTCGGTCTGCGCGTTGAAGCCGCCGCATTCGACGTCGACCACCACGGGCAGGAAGCCGCGGAAGCGGTGACCTACTTTCGGGGGTTTCTCGGTTTTCTGGGCGTCGTCCATCGGCGCGGATGATAACCGTATAATCCGCGCCCCAACCGGTTCCTTGGTGAAAACGTCGATGTCGAAGATCAAGAAGGTCGCGCTCGCGTACTCCGGCGGCCTGGACACTTCCGTGATCCTGAAGTGGCTGCAGGACACGTATCAGTGCGAAGTCGTCACCTTCACGGCCGATCTCGGCCAGGGCGAGGAGCTCGATCACGTCCGCCCGAAGGCGAAGCAGTTCGGCGTGCGCGAGATCTTCATCGACGATCTGCGCGAGGAATTCGTGCGCGACTTCGTGTTCCCGATGTTCCGCGCCAACGCGATCTACGAAGGCGAGTACCTGCTCGGCACCTCGATCGCGCGGCCGCTGATCGCCAAGCGCCTGGTCGAGATCGCGCGCAAGACCGGCTGCGACGCGATCGCGCACGGCGCGACGGGCAAGGGCAACGATCAGGTGCGCTTCGAGCTCGGCGCCTACGCGCTGTGGCCGGAGGCGAAGATCATCGCGCCGTGGCGCGAGTGGGACCTGAATTCGCGCGACAAGCTGCTCGCCTACGCGGCGGATCACCAGATCCCCATCGCCAAGAAGAAGGGCGGCGGCTCGCCGTACTCGATGGACGCGAACGCGCTCCACATTTCCTACGAAGGCGGCGGGCTCGAGGATCCGTGGTGGACACCGGACGATTCGATCTGGCTGCGCACGACCAATCCGGAAGCTGCCCCGAACGAGCCGGAGTACGTGACGATCAAGTACGAGAAGGGCGATCCGGTCGCGGTGAACGGCAAGAAGCTGTCGCCCTACAAGCTGCTCGCGAAGCTCAACGAGCTCGGCGGCAAGCACGGCATCGGCCGGCTCGATCTCGTCGAGAACCGCTACGTGGGCATGAAGTCGCGCGGATGCTATGAGACGCCGGGCGGCACCATCATGCTGAAAGCGCATCGCGCGATCGAATCGATCACGCTCGATCGCGAGCAGGCGCATCTGAAGGACGAAGTGATGCCGCGCTATGCGAGCCTCATCTACAACGGCTACTGGTGGAGCCCCGAGCGCAAGATGCTGCAGACGATGATCGACGCGTCGCAGGAATACGTGAACGGCGAAGTGCGGCTCAAGCTGTACAAGGGCGCGATCTACAACGCCGGCCGCCGCTCGCCCGATTCGCTGTTCGACGCGCGCATCGCGACCTTCGAGGACGATCGCGGCGCGTACAACCAGAAGGATGCCGAGGGCTTCATCCGCCTGAACGGATTGCGGCTGCGGATCGGCGCCAGGCGCGGCTAGCGCGGCGCGAGGCGGTTGGCCTTGACGAGCTCCGCGGTCACCGGATCGTAGACGCCGCCGTTCGCGAAGATGCGGTTGAACTGAACGACGTCGCTGACGGCGACGAGCAGCACGAGCGCGATCGCGGCCGAGCGCGCGCGGACTCCCGTGCCGAGCCGCCGGCAGAGCTCGACGATGCCGACCACTGCGGCCATGCGCAGGAAAACGTCGAGGCCGAGCACGAATCGCGCGTTCAGCGTGGGCATCATCGACAGCGTGGCGAGGCCGGCGACCAGGTATGCGCACGCGAGCTTCGCGCCGATCGGCGATGCGCGATGAAGCGTCGTCGCGCCGATCAGTGCGAGCAGCAGGGTCAGCGGCGACAACAGCAGCAGATCCACCAGATAGCGGAACCACGGCCCTTGCTGGAATCGCGCGGCGTAGTCGTTGCGCGGGATGTCGGCATAGGCCGCGTATGCATTCGCCAGCGGATCCCATCCGCCGGCAAACCACAGCAGCACAAGCAGCGCGAGGACCGGCCCGATCGCGAATGCCGCAAGCACCGCGCGCCGCTCGTGCCACGGCACCTCGCGCGCATGGAAAAAGAGCGCAGCGCCGAACGCCGGATAGAGAAAGAGCGTCGACTCCTTGGTGAGGAACGCGGCGAGCAGGGCGCAGCCGAAGGCGGTCAGGTCGACGGCTTTGCCCGAGCGCCAATAGCGATCGAGCAGGAGCACACACAGCGCCACCACGAATGCGAAGCAGGTGTCCTGCAGGCCGCGCCGGGACATGGCGTCGGCGAGCGGCGAGACGATCAGCAGCAGGCTGATCGCCGACGCCTCGATGAGCCCGAACCATCGGCGCGCGAGCATCGCGCCGACGACGATCGTCGCGAAGCCGAAGAACGCGGAGACCAGGACGAGATTGTGCGTCGAATAGCCGCCGAGGATCCTGCAGCCGAGCGTCGCGCTGTAGAGCCACAGCGGACGGAACGGCGGCGGTCCCACGCGCAGATTCTTGTCGGTTGGCCACTGCGCGATCACCTCGCGAAAGCCGGCGACGCCTTGTTCGCCGAGGGTCGCCGCGTCCTGCTGGTAGATCGCCTCGTCGTAGCCGAGGTACGCCGGGTAGGCGAACGAATGCCAACGCCACCCGAGCGCGATGAGCACGACGAAGGCGTAGTACATCACCGACGTCAGCAGCGGCCGTTCCTGTTCGATGCGCAGCAATGCGCCCCCGTTCTCGAGCAACAGCGTGGTGTCAGAATAACGGCTCCATGAAAGCACTGCTGCTCCTGCTCAAGTCGAAGGCGGCGTTCACGGCGCTGTCGATGCTGGTCTCGGTGTTCGCGTATGCCTTGCTGTGGGGCTGGCCTTACGCGGTGGGCTTCGTCGCGCTGATCTTCATCCACGAGATGGGCCACTTCATCGCGGCGCGGCAGCGCGGGCTCGCCGTCGGTGCGCCGACCTTCATCCCGTTCGTCGGCGCGTGGATCCAGCTGAAGGACATGCCGCACGACGTCGAGACCGAAGCGTTCGTCGGGCTCGCCGGACCGGTCGCCGGCACCGCGGCCGCGCTCGCGTGCTTCGAGCTCGCCCGCTGGCAGGGCAGTGGTCTGCTGCTCGCGCTCGCGTATTCGGGATTCATGCTGAATCTGTTCAACCTGCTGCCGATCTCGCCGCTCGACGGCGGACGCGTCACCGCAGTGATCTCGCCGCGCTTGTGGCTGCTCGGCGCGCCGCTGCTGATCGGCTTGTTCCTGTGGAATCCGAGCCCGATGTTCCTGGTGATCGCGCTGCTCGCGGCGCCGCACTTCATGGCGGCGCTCAAGGGCAACTTCGATACCGCGTATTACCAGAACGTCCCGGCGCGCACGCGCTTCAACTACGGCGTGGCTTATCTCGCGCTCGTCGCGTATCTCGGCGCGATGACGTACTCGCTGCATTCACAGCTGGAGCAGATGCGTCACGCATGAACCGGTCGCCGGCGTGCGCGTGTCAAAATAGCAATGCCTATGGATGACGCTCCGCCAGTCAGTCGCTGGATCAAGGCCAACGGCCTCGAGTTCGCTTACCTCGAGCAGGGCACCGGCCCGCTCGTGCTGTGCCTGCACGGATTCCCCGACACTGCCAACAGCTTCCGCGATCTGATCGGCCGGCTCGCCGCGAACGGCTTTCGCGCGGTCGCGCCGTTCATGCGTGGTTATGCGCCGACTTCGATCCCCGCCGACGGCGACTATCGCGTCGGCACGCTCGCGCGCGATGCGATCGCGCTGGTCGATCATTTCGGCGCGCGCGAAGCGATCATCGTCGGGCATGACTGGGGTGCGGTCGTCGCATATGCGGCGTCGGTGCTGCGGCCGGATCGCATCAAGCGCATCGTCACCGCGGCGGTCCCGCATCTGCGACGCTTTCTGTTGCGTCCGACGCTGAAGCAGCTGCGTCGCTCGCGCTACATGTTCCAGTTCCAGATCCCGGGCTGGGGCGAGCGCAAGCTCGCGGGCGACAGCGTGTGGCTGCAGAACCTGGTCCGCGAATGGTCGCCGGGATGGGCCTTCACCGACGACGATCTCGCTCCGGTCATGGCGAACTTCAACGATCCGGCGCGCATCAAGGCGGCGCTCGGTTACTACCGCGCGATCCCGAAGAGTCTCGCCAGCACCGAAGGCTGGCAGATCGCGACGTCACCGGTGCCGGTTCCCACTTGCGTCATCTACGGCACCGACGACGGCTGCATCGGCCGTGAGATGTTCCAGGGTCAGGAGCATCTGTTCGCTTCGGATCTCCTGCTCGCGGAGATCAGCGACGCCGGACACTTCATGCACCTGGAGCAGCCGCAGGTGTTCTCGGAGCGGGTGATCCAGTTCCTTTCGCGGCGGGCCTGAAGACCGGCGCGCCTGGCGCGCTTTACTTGGGCGCCATCCTCAGCGCGCCGTCCAGGCGGATCGTCTCGCCGTTCAGCATCGGGTTCTCGACGATCTGCTGCGTCAGCAGCGCGAACTCCGACGGCCGTCCAAGCCGCGACGGGAACGGCACGCTCTTGCCGAGCGACTCCTGCGCTTCCTTCGGCAGGCTCGCCATCATCGGCGTCTCGAACAATCCCGGCGCGATGGTGACGACGCGGATCCCAGAGCGCGCAAATTCGCGCGCGATCGGCAGCGTCATGCCGACGACGCCTGCCTTCGACGCCGCGTAAGCCGGCTGACCGATCTGTCCGTCGAACGCGGCGACCGACGCGGTGTTCACGATCACGCCGCGCTCGCCTTCGTCATTGGGGTTGTTCTTCGCCATCTCGTTCGCGGCGAGGCGCAGCATGTTGAAGGTGCCGACGAGGTTGATCTGGATCACCTTGTTGAATGCCTCGAGCGCGATCGGTCCTTCCTTGCCGAGCACTTTCGCCGGCGTGCCGATGCCGGCGCAGTTGACCAGACCGTGCACCGCGCCGAATTCCTTCGTCGCAGTCGCGACCGCAGCTTGCGCATCGGCTTCCTTGGTGACGTCGCAGCGCGAGAAGCGGCCGCCGATCTCCTTGGCGAGCGCGCTACCGCCGGCTTCGTTCAAATCGGCGATGACGACTTTCGCGCCGAGCTTGGCGAGATGAGACGCGGTGGCGCCGCCGAGCCCGGAGGCGCCACCGGTGATGACGAACACACTCCCTGAGATCTTCATGAACCCTCGTCATTCCCGCGAAGGCGGGAATCCAGTTCTTATTTGACCGTGACGGTGATCTTGTCGGACTGCACCGACGGATTGAACGGCTGGTGCTTCCAGTCCGCGAACAGCAGCTGCAGCGTGTGCTTGCCGGGCTTGAGCTCGAGCGACGTCTCCGTCTGGCCCTTGCCGAAATGCTTGACCTGATCGTTCTGCGGCAGCGGCTGCGTGAGGTCGATCTGCGGGTCATCGATCAGCAGATGATGGTGGCCGGTGTTCTCGAATTGCGTGCCGGCCGGCGCGATGCCCATGCCGGACAGCCCGAACGCGACCTTCACCGGGCTCGAGACGGTGTCGCCGTCCTTGATGCCGATGAAGTAGACCTTCGCGCCCGCGGGCGAGGGATTGGCGAGCCCCAGCCGCGTCTCGGCCTGGGTCTGCACCTGTTGCTTGGCCGCGTCCTTGACCGCGTCCCAGGTCTTGTCGGCGCGTGCCGACATCGAAGCGGCGGCGAACGTGATGAGCATCACAGCCTGAACATGGCGCATGTGCGACTCCTCCTGGAGACATCAACAAAATGGAGGGACATTCTTCCACAGCGGGGATGATGTCTGTATAGTGCGCGCCTCGTTGTCGGGTGCGGTCCGGTTCGCACCTCCAGTTTCCCAAACTGATTTCGCTGCCTGAACCGGTTACCTGCGATGCAGGTCCGGGCGCTTCAGGAGCAAAAGCTCGATGTCGTTCTCTACTCTCGGCTTGGCCGACGGCCTGCTGCGTGCCGTCGCGGACGAAGGCTACTCAACCGCCACGCCGATCCAGGCGCAGGCGATCCCCGTCATCCTCTCCGGCCGCGATCTGCTCGCTGCCGCGCAAACCGGCACCGGCAAGACCGCCGCGTTCGTGTTGCCGATCCTGCAGAAGCTCTCCGCGCAACCCGCGCAGGGCCATCGCGTCGTGCGTGCGCTCGTGCTCGTGCCGACGCGCGAGCTCGCGGCGCAGGTCGCCGAGTCGGTCCGCAACTATGGCCGTCACACCGAGCTCAAGAGCGCGGTCGTGTTCGGCGGCGTCAACATCAATCCGCAGATCGATCAGCTCAGGCGCGGCGTCGACATCGTCATCGCCACGCCGGGCCGCCTGCTCGACCACATGCAGCAGCGCACGGTCGACCTGCGCCACCTCCAGATCCTGGTGCTCGATGAAGCCGATCGCATGCTCGACATGGGCTTCATCCATGACATTCGTCGTGTCATCGGCGCGCTGCCGCGTGAGCGCCAGAACCTGATGTTCTCGGCGACGTTCTCCGACGACATCCGCAAGCTCGCGCACGGCATCCTGCGCGATCCCGCGACCGTCGAAGTCGCGCCGCGCAACGCCACGGTCGACCTGATCGATCAGCAGGTCTATCAGGTCGACAAGTCGCGCAAGCTCGCGCTGCTCGCGCACCTGATCACGACCGAAGACTGGGAGCAGGTGCTGGTGTTCTGCCGCACCAAGCACGGCGCCAATCGTCTCGCGCAGCAGCTCGAGAAGCGCGGCATCGTCTGCGCCGCGATCCACGGCAACAAGTCGCAGGGTGCGCGCACGCGCGCGCTCGCCGACTTCAAGGCGAATCGTATCCGCGTGCTGGTCGCGACCGACATCGCGGCGCGCGGGCTCGACATCGATCAGCTGCCGCACGTGGTGAATTTCGAGCTGCCGAACGTCCCCGAGGATTACGTGCACCGCATCGGCCGCACGGGTCGCGCGGGCGCGAGCGGCGAGGCGGTGTCGCTCGTGAGCCCCGACGAGAAGAACGAGCTGCGCGCGATCCAGAACCTCATCAAGCGCACGCTGCCGTCGACGGTGATCGCGGGCTTCGAGCCCGGCACGGGACAGCCGCAGCAGCAGAATCAGCACCACCAGCATCGCCAGAGCCAAGGCCAGCATCGCCAGCAGCAGCACGGACGGCCGTCATGGCCGGGCAAGCATCAAGGCGGTGGCTGGCGTGGCGGCGGCGGCAAGGCGCATAAGTCCGCCGAGCATCTGCTGGGCAAATCGCGGAAGGTGCACTGACGGAGTTCTGGGGCACAGGGAACGGGAGACGAAGGCCGGCCACGTAGCCGGCCTTCTTATTTCTGCGGCTTGATCTCGCGCACCCCGTTGGGCGATCCGAGCAGCAGCACATCCGCGGGACGATGCGCGAAGAGCCCGACCGTGACGACGCCCGGAATCAGGCTGATCTTCGACTCGAGCCCGACCGGATCGGTGATCGACAGCCCCGACACGTCGACGATCTGGTTGCCATTGTCGGTGACGACGCCTTCGCGATACTTCGGCACGCCCCCGAGCTTGATCATCTCCCGCGACACGAAGCTGCGGGCCATCGGGATCACTTCGATCGGCAGCGGGAACTTGCCGAGCACCTTGACCAGCTTCGACTCGTCGGCGATGCAGACGAATTTTCGCGACGCACCCGCGACGATCTTCTCGCGCGTGAGCGCCGCGCCGCCGCCCTTGATGAGTCGCAGGTTCTCGTCGGCTTCGTCGGCGCCGTCGACGTAGATCGACAGCGAGCCGACCATGTTGAGATCGTCGACCTTGATGCCGATCGCCTTGAGCTTCGCAGTGCTCGCTTCCGAAGATGAGACCGCGGCGGGGATCTCGTCGCGATGTCTGGCGAGCATGTCGATGAAGAAGTTCACCGTCGAGCCGGTGCCGACGCCGAGCGGCTCGCCCGGCACGAGGTACTTGAGCGCAGCTTCCGCGGCCGCGCGCTTGGCTTGGTCCTGACTCACGATCTCTCCCCGAAGATGGCGGTGCCGATGCGCACGAGCGTCGATCCTTCCTCGATCGCGATCTCGAGATCGTGCGACATGCCGGCGGAAAGTGTATCGAGTTGCAGTCCGGATCGTCGCAGCCGATCGAACAGCTCGCGCAGCCTTCGATAATCGGCGCGCACGTCGCGACCGCTCTCTTCCGGCGCCGGAATCGCCATCAGGCCGCGCAGCGTCAGGCGCGGCAGCTGCGCGACCGCGCGACAGAGGGATTCCGCTTCCTCGGGCGCGCAGCCGGACTTGCTCGCTTCGCCGGAGATGTTCACTTGCACGCACACCTGCAGCGCCGGCAGGTCGGCGGGTCGCTGGTCCGACAGGCGCTGAGCGATCTTCGGGCGATCGATGCCGTGCACCCAGTCGAAGGTCTCGGCGATGCCGCGGGTCTTGTTCGACTGGATCGGGCCGATGAAATGCCAGGTGACGGCCTCGCGCGGCAACCGGGAGATTTTTGCCACTGCCTCCTGGAGGTAGTTCTCGCCAAACTCGCAGACGCCCGCCGCCATGGCCTGTGCGATCGCCTCGACGCCGAAGGTCTTGGTGACGGCGAGCAGACGGACGGCATCGGCCGGCCGCCCTGCGGCCTTGCAGGCGGCGGCCATCCGCTCGCGCACCGCGGCGACGTTAGCGCCAATGTCGTCCAAGGCTTAGCCCATATTGCCGCTGCGGGAGATTGCCGATAGTGTGTATCAAACCCAGGGTCGGAACCGTTTTCGGGGCTTAGTCGGGAGAACTGATGGATATCGCCCAATTGCTGACATTCTCGGTCAAGCAGGGTGCCTCGGATCTGCACTTGTCCGCCGGCGTCGAGCCGATGGTGCGCGTCGACGGCGACATGAAGCGCGTGTCGTTGCCCGTGCTGCAGCACAAGGAAGTGCACGACATGGTGTTCGACATCATGAACGACAAGCAGCGCAAGCTGTGGCAGGAGTTCCTGGAAGTCGACTTCTCGTTCGAGATCCCCGGCGTCGCGCGCTTCCGCGTCAACGCATTCAATCAGCAGCGCGGCGCGTCCGCTGTGTTCCGAACGATTCCCGACAAGGTCATCCCGCTCGAGACCCTCGGCGCGCTGCCCGTCTTCAAGGAGATCTGCCAGCTGCCGCGCGGGCTGTGCCTGGTCACGGGCCCGACCGGCTCGGGCAAGTCGACCACGCTCGCCGCGATGATCGACTTCATCAACGAGTCCGAGCACAGCCACATCCTCACGGTCGAGGACCCGATCGAGTTCGTGCACCTGCCGAAGCGCTCCCTGATCAACCAGCGCGAGCTCGGCCGCGACACGCTCGGCTTCTCGGAAGCGCTGCGCTCGGCGCTGCGCGAAGATCCCGACACCATCCTCGTCGGTGAGATGCGCGATCTGGAGACGATCCGTCTCGCGCTCACGGCCGCGGAGACCGGACACCTCGTGTTCGGCACGCTGCACACCAATTCGGCGTCGAAGACGATCGACCGCATCATCGACGTCTTCCCCGCGGCCGAGAAGGACATGGTGCGCGCGATGCTCTCGGGCTCGCTCGTCGCGGTGATCGCGCAGGCGCTCTTGAAGAAGCGCGGCGGCGGCCGCACCGCGGCGTGGGAGGTGCTGATCGGCACCGACGCCGTGCGCAACCTGATCCGCGAGAACAAGGTCGCGCAGATGTACTCCGCGATCCAGACCGGCCAGAAGGACGGCATGCAGACGCTCGACCAGCACCTGAAGGAGCTGTGCCGCAAGGGCGTCATCGACATCAACGAAGCGCGGGTGTACTCGAAGAGCCCGAAGGATTTCGCTCTCTAAAGAAGAGCGGGGAGGGACACGATGGATCGCGATCAAGCTATCAAGCTGGTGCACTACCTGCTCACGCAGATGCGCCAGCGGGAGGCCTCGGACCTGCTCGTCACCGCGGGCTTCCCGCCGGCGTTCAAGGTGCACGGCGAGGTCACTTCGGTGACCGACAAGGTGCTGACGTCGGAGGACACCGCGGTCATCGTGCGCTCGTTGATGAACGATCGCCTGATGAAGGAGTTCGAGTCGAACAACGAGTGCCAGTTCGCGATCGCGCCGCCGGGCATCGGCCGCTTCCGCTGCTCCGCGTTCATCCAGCAGGGCGCGGTCGCCTGCGTGATCCGCTCGATCGAATCGCGCATCCCGTCCTTCGAGCAGCTCAATCTGCCGCCGCGCATCGCCGACATCGTCATGTACAAGCGCGGCCTGGTCATCCTGGTCGGCGCGACGGGCTCGGGCAAGTCGAACACGCTCGCCGCGATGGTCGGCCATCGCAATGGCAAGTCGAAGGACCACATCATCACCATCGAGGATCCCATCGAGTTCGTGCACGTGCACAAGAACTCGATCGTCAATCAGCGCGAGATCGGTCTCGACACGATGAACTGGGAGAACGCGCTGAAGAACACCCTGCGCCAGGCGCCGGACGTGATCCAGATCGGCGAGGTGCGCACACGCGAGACGATGGAGTACGCGATCCGCTTCGCGGAGACCGGACATCTCGTGCTGACGACGCTGCACGCGAACAATTCGAACCAGGCGCTCGGCCGCATCATCGACTTCTTCCCGGCCGAGCATCGCAACCAGCTGCTGCTCGATCTGTCGCTCAATCTGCGCGCCATCATCTCGCAGCGCCTGATCCCGAAGGAGGACGGCACCGGCCGCGTGCCCGCCGTCGAGATCATGCTCAACTCCGGGCTGATCGCCGATCTCATCGCCAAGGGCGAGCTCGCGGAGATCAAGGAAGTGATGGGCCGCTCCGCCGAGATGGGCATGGTCACCTTCGACCAGTCGCTGTTCGGCCTGTTCGAGAACGGCCTGATCAGCTACGAAGACGCGATCAAGAACGCGGACTCGCAGAACGAGCTGCGCCTCAGGATCAAGCTCGACAGCAAGCGCGCCAAGCGCAACCTGATGGAAGACGAGTTCGTGAAGGGCTTGAAGGTCGAGAAGAAGGAAGAAGCCGGCCAGATCATGCGCCGATAAGGACATCACTCACTCAATGGCCACGCTCAGTCCCTCCGAGAACGTCCGCACCAAGCTGATCCTTCCTTATCTTCGCCTCGCCGCGGAGAAGGAAGCGTCCGACCTCTACTTCTCCGCCGGCGCCGCCGTCGCGATGAAGGTCGAAGGCACGACGATGGCGGTCGGACGCAGCCCGCTGTCCGCCGATCAGGCGCGCGAGCTCGTGTTCTCCGTGCTCACGGACGGCCAGAAGGTCGCGCTCAAGGAGAAGTGGGAGCTCGACTTCGCGATCGATCTGCCCGACCTCGGCCGCTTCCGCGTCAATGCGTTCCATCAGCGCGGCAAGCTCTCGATGTGCTTGCGCCGCGTGCCGGAGAAGATCCCGCGGCTCGACGACCTGAAGCTGCCCGAGTCGCTGAAGAGCCTGTCGATGCTCAAGCGCGGACTGATCCTGATGGTCGGCGCGACCGGCAGCGGCAAGTCGACGTCGCTCGCCGCGATGCTGAACCATCGCAACGAGAGTGAGCCCGGCCACATCCTCACCATCGAGGACCCGATCGAGTTCGTGCACCCGAACAAGCAGTGCATCGTCAACCAGCGCGAGGTCGGCATCGACACCGTCTCGTTCGAGATGGCGCTGCACAGCGCGCTGCGCGAAGCGCCGGACGTGATCCTGGTCGGCGAGGCGCGCTCGCAGGAGACGATGCAGAAGTGCCTGCAGCTCGCGAACATCGGCCACCTCGCGATGGCCACGCTGCACGCGACCAACTGCGCCCAGGCGCTGCAGCGCGTGATCAACTTCTTCCCCGAGGAAGCGCGCGAGCAGGTCTACATGGACCTGGCGCTCGGCCTCAAGGCGATCATTTCCCAGCGCCTGGTCCGCCGGAAGCTCGGCGGCCGCACCGCCGCGATCGAGGTGATGATCAACACGCCGTTCATCACCGACCTGATCATGAGCAAGCGCATCGGCGAGGTCCGCGAGGCGATGTCGCAGTCGAGCGACGCCGGGATGCAGAGCTTCGACGACGCGCTGCTCAAGCTCTACCGCAGCGGCGAGATCAGCATGGAAGAGGCGCTGTCGACGGCCGATTCCAGCCCCAACCTGCAGGCCAAGATCGCCTTCGGTGGCTAAAAGCTGACCATTGCGGGCTGCGGCGCCTTCCTTTAAGATGCGCGCCCCGAGGTGACCAGCAGTACCAGTCACTGAACTATAACTACCGAAGGATGTGAAGCATGAAGACCGTCTTCGCTCATAGCGAGACCGTCAAGCGCGACTGGGTCGTGATTGACGCTGCGGACCAGGTCCTGGGCCGCCTCGCCACCGAGATCGCCCGCCGCCTGCGCGGCAAGCACAAGCCCGACTACACGCCCAACTGCGACACCGGCGACTACGTCGTCGTGATCAACGCAGCCAAGGTGCGTGCGACCGGCAACAAGCTCGAGGGCAAGATCTACTACCGCCACACCGAGTATCCGGGCGGCCTCAGGATGACCAAGCTCGGCGACATGCTCGCCGATCATCCGGAGCGCGTCATCGAGAAGGCCGTGAAGGGCATGCTGCCCAAGGGCCCGCTCGGCTACGCCCAGTTCCGCAAGCTCAAGGTCTACGCCGGCGCGGAGCATCCGCACACGGCGCAGCAGCCCCAAACCATCAAACTCTCTTAACCGGCGACCGACATGGCCCAGACTCAACAGAACTACGGCACCGGCCGCCGCAAGACCGCAGCGGCCCGCGTGTTCATCAAGCCCGGCAAGGGCGCGATCACCATCAACGGCAAGACGCCCGAGGAGTACTTCGGACGTGAGACCTCGCGCATGCTCGTGCGCCAGCCGCTCGAGCTGACCGAGTCGCTCGGCCGCTTCGACGTGCTCGTCACCGTCGCCGGCGGCGGCCCGACCGGTCAGGCCGGCGCCATCCGCCACGGCATCACGCGCGCGCTGATGGATTACGACGAAGGCCTGCGCAAGACGCTTCGCGCTGCCGGACTCGTCACGCGCGACGCGCGCGAGGTCGAGCGCAAGAAGGTCGGTCTCCACAAAGCCCGCCGCGCGCCGCAGTACTCGAAGCGCTAAGCGGTCTAAACCTGGATTCGATCCCACTGGGAGATCGTCTAATGGTAGGACAGCAGACTCTGACTCTGCTTATCTAGGTTCGAGTCCTAGTCTCCCAGCCAATGCTTCACCATCGGCCCGCGAAAGCGGGCCGATGCGTTTTCAGCTGCGCCAGGTGCGCCACGCGCCGATCACGGTCGGGATCTTGAGGATCCGATGACGCAGGAGATCAGCGGCGCCTTCGTCGATATCCAGCAATTCGATCTCGATCTCCAGGCGATCTTCCGCGCGGCAGCGCATCGCGAACGAAGCGGGAAGCTGGGAGCGGACTGCGAAGACGTCGAGGATGCGGCGGGGAAGCTGGGGATCAGCTTCGGCTTCGACGGTGAGGAGACAGCGGGTCGGCAGTTCGGGTCGCATGGCGAGGCATTCGGTTCGATGTGGGGAGGGCGGGCAGGGTGCAGCCGCTCGTAATTCGAGCTGCAATGCCCATCCACATCGAGGTCACGCCTTGCATGCGCATCATCTTATCAGGGCCAGCACGATCTCGAAGACGAACAAGCCGATGATCGTGATCTCGAGCAGCTCCGCGCGGGACGCGGAAGCTTCGTCATAGAGCGCCGTGTAGGTGTCGCGGATGATCGCGAGCTTGCGATCGACCGCGGCGCTGAGCTTCGGCACGCGCAGCGTCTCGAGCGCGGCCTGATAGACGCGCGCGAGGTAGACGTCCTCGGTGACCTGCAGCGCGTTGTCGACTTTCTCGGTGAGCTCGGTGACCTCCGCGACGAGACCGTAGAGCCTTCGCGCGAGCGCGGCGAATCGGCGCGATGCGAGCAGATAGGTCGTGCGGCGCGTCGCTTCGACGAGGTCGTACATCCGTGGCAGCTCGTCGTCGAGCAGCTCGTCGTAGTAACGCATCTCGAGCAGCTGTGCGTTGGCGACCTCGAGCGCATCCTCGACGTCGGAGTCGCCGCGCGGCTCATAGATGAACGCCCGATCCCAGTTCAGCGCGACCAGATCGTCGGGGTAGTACGAGAACCGCTGGCGCAGCAGATCGCGCCGCGTCTCTTCCGCGAGCGGGCGTCGCTCGCCGGTGAGCACCGCAGCGAGGTCGATCTGCTCCTGCAGCTCCGCGGCGCTGATCGGCTCGCTCCACTGGTTCACGACCGCCAGCAGGTAGTCCTCCTGCAGGTTCGAGCGCGTGGGACGGACCATCGCCGGCGCCAGCAGCGCGTGCAGCTTCGCGAGCAGCACATTCCACAAGTCGATGTCGGCCAGCGGCCCGATCGATTCGTCGACCGCGTTGACGAATTGGGTGAACCCGGGCCAGTCGCGGCCGCTGACCGGAATGCGCAGCGCGATGACGATCACGCCGAAGTCGTAGACGCGCGCGGTGATCTGCGCGGTCCTCTCCTGCTTCTCGATGCGCAGGTCGACCGGATCGAGCACGAGGTTGACCGGCGGCACGTCGAAGGCGACCGCCTTCGCGGGCGTCGCGGTCAGCTTGCTGCGGCTGGGCGCGGGGCCCGCGCGCTGGGCCCAAAGCGCTTCCACGCGCGGCAGGTCGATCGCGAAGGCGACGTCGAACAGCCTGAGGGCGATGATGCTGCCGGCGCGGACTTCGAGCTGCGTCATAATCCGCACTCCGCAAGGTTCTTGGGGGCCCCGGCCATGATCCCATTCTCCATTAAGGTCGTCATTTTCAAGATCTGGCAATTCCTGCTGAAGATCGCCACACCGCTGCTGTTCTTCCAGCAGCCGCAGCTGTTCACGGGGCCGGGCTCGTCGCTGAAGCTGTGCGAGCACATCGCCGGCACTGGCGTGAAGAAGCTGCTGATCGTCACCGACGCGATGCTGGTGAAGATCGGCCTGATCAAGCCGATGCAGGACAAGCTCGCCGCGCTCGGCGTGGCGTTCGTCGTCTATGACGGCGTGCTGCCGAATCCGACCATCGAGCAGATCGAGAATGGGCTCGCGATCCTGAAGCGCGAAGGCTGCACGGCGATCCTCGCGATCGGCGGCGGCTCGTCGATCGACGCCGCCAAGGTCATCGCCGCGCGCGCGACCAATCCGTACAAGATCGTGCACATGTCGGGCTTGATGCGCGTCGCGTTCAAGCTGCTGCCGATGTATGCGGTGCCGACCACGGCGGGAACCGGATCGGAAGTGACGATCGCGGCGGTCGTGTCGGATCCCTCGACCACGCGCAAGTTCGCGATCATGTCGCCGCGCCTGGTGCCGCTCGCCGCAGCGCTCGACGGCGCGCTGATGACCGGCCTGCCGCCGCCGATCACGGCCGCGACCGGAATGGATGCGCTCACGCACGCGGTCGAGGCGTACATCTCGCGCAATCACACGCGCATGACGGACCGGGAAGCGCTCGAAGCGACGTCGCTGATCATGAAGAACCTGCCGATCGCCTTCACCAACGGCACGGACGTCGAGGCGCGCCAGAACATGGCGCTCGCGTCGTTCAAGGCCGGCGTGGCGTTCACCACCGCGGGTGTCGGTTACGTCCACGCGATCGCGCACAACTTCGGCGCCTACTATCACGTGCCGCACGGGCTCGCGAACGCGATCATCCTGCCGTACGTGCTCGACTTCTCGAAGCCCAACTGCACGGCGCGATTGGCGGAGCTCGCGCGTGCGAGCGGCCTGCACAAGGGCGGGGATACCGACGCCGAGCTCGCCGACAAGTTCATCGCGCGCGTGCGTGCGATGAATGCCCAGTTCGGGATCCCGAAGCACGTCGAGAAGCTCAAGGACAGCGACATCCCGGAGATCACCGGCAAGGCGCTGTTCGAGGCGCACCTCTACTACGCGGTGCCGCGCTACATGGATCGTCCGGAGTGCGAGGCCTTCATCCGCCAGATGCTGCCGAGCCCGCAGGCGCTGCCGAAGGCGGCTTGATCATGGCGGCGGCATTCTGGAAGAAAGTCCCGTTCCTGCGGCTGTCGTTCCTGCGCATGGGCTTCAACGCGAAGCATCTGTTCAAGGAATGGCAGGTCGGCGACGGTCGCGAAGAGCGGCTCGCGCAGCACGTGCTCGCAAACGCGCGCCAAGGCGATCCGGTCGATGCGATCCGCGCGATCGACCAGTTCTGCTACGACCAGAGCTTCATGATGAACGTCGGCGACGAGAAGGGCGCGATCCTCGACGCCGCCGTGAAGCGCGCCGCGCCGAAGCGGATTCTCGAGCTCGGCACCTACTGCGGCTACAGCTCGCTCCGCCTGGCCGTCACCGCCCCGGCGGCGCACGTGTGGTCGATCGAGTTCAATCCGGCGAACGCGGAGATCGCGCGTCGCATCCATGCGCACGCGGGCGTCGCCGATCGCATCACCGTCGTCGTCGGCACGCTCGGCGATGGCGGCAAGACCGTGCGGGCGTTGCGCGAGCAGCATGGATTCGCGGCGGGCAGCGTCGACTTCGTGTTCGTCGATCACGCGAAGGATGCCTACTTGCCCGACCTCAAGCGCATCCTCGACGAAGGCTGGCTGAAGCCCGGCGCGATCGTGGTCGCCGACAACATCAAGTTCCCCGGCGCGCCGGACTACCTCGCCTACATGCGCGAGAACGAAGGTCGCGGCTGGCAGACGCAGGAGCATTCGACGCACGTCGAATATCAGACGCTGCTGCCGGACCTCGTGCTGGAATCGCGCTACGCGCCGATCGCCTAGGCGAGCGCGCGCGGGAGCTCACGCAGGAAGTCGATCGGGGTCGTGCGGCCGGCTGATTTCAGGCGCTGCTCGAGCGGCACGATCCCCAAGCTCAGCAGGTGGCGCTCCAGATTGGCGATGAGCTGATCGCCCTGCGCGACCGGCACCGTTCGCTGCGAATGCAGGCGCGCCTCGAGCAGCACGCGCCGGCGGAGCGCCTCTTTGTGAAGCTGCTCCGCATCGTCGCTCGCGGGCTGGATCGCTTCGAAGAAGCGCGTGGCGAACGCGCGTGCATCCTTCCACTGCTGGCTGTCGGCGCCGTACTTCTGGTAGCGCGACATCATCCATGGGCCGATCACCTGCTTGATGAACTCCGCCGCGGGCGGCGTGAGCTCGATGCCGGCGGCCCGATCCGACAGCTCGAGGGCGACCTGATGCCGCGATTCCGCGATGAACGCATCGCGCTCGTGGCGGGCGAGATCCTCCGGATTCGCGGGCGCAGCGGGCTCGGCTTCCGGCGTCGGCGTGGTCGGCGCTTGGCTCGAAGCCGCCAGCGCCGCCTTCTTCGCGCGCTCCTCGGCGGCTGCGGCGATCCGGCGCTTCACTTCCTGGCGCGCCAGCGTGTAGAGCACGTCGGCGCCGCTGCGAAAGCTTTCGACCTCGCGTCCTTCTTCGGCGAGGATGCGGTCGACGACGACGCGCACGGCGTCGAAGTCGGCCAGCGGGAATTCGTGATCGCGATAGCCGAGCAGCGCGAGCTGGCGCACGAACACGCGCGGCGGGTTGTCGGGCGCGCCGAAGGTTCCGGGGAACGACAGCTGCGCCGACAGCAGCGCGGGAATCAGGCGCGACAGCTCGGAGCGCACGCGCGGGCTGATGCGCTCGTCGCGCAACAGCTCGAACGACTGCGACTCGAGCTTGTCGATCGCCTTGTTCTGCTCGCGCGAGAGCGCGTGCGGATCGACGAAGATCATCGGCGACAAGAGCCCGGCGAGATCGCGGATCGCGTCGACCGTCACCGCGACGGGGATCCCGGGCACTTGCACGCCCGCACGGTCGCCGCCGACCGCGAGCGAAGAGGCGATCGCTTGCGTCGCCGCATGCGCGGGCGTCGCCGTGGCGACACCGCCCGGCGCCATCGGCATCCCGGCTGGCGGCAGCGGCATCGCGCCGCCGGTCATCGCCGCCCCATCGCCGCCGCCCGACTGCGCGAACTGCCACTCGAGGAGCTGGCGGAACAGTCCTGGCTGCCATTCACCGCGCGAGACCTGCTCGAGCAGCTGCTGCACGACTTGCGCGCGCGCATCCGGCAGCGGCGGCGGCTCTGCGCCTGCGCCCGGATCGAAACCGGTGCTCGACGTGCTGGGCGCGCTCGATGCGCTGGATGCGCTGGTTGCGCTCGAGCTCGGCCGATGGAACGCGACGCGCGGCGCGATCTTGAGCTCCGGCAGCACGCCGCGATCGATGAGCAGTTGGTTGACGTGCTGATAGAACTCGACCAGCAGCTGCACGCCCTGATCGCCGTAGACGTCGAGCAGCACCGCCTGCACGTCGGTGGGGACCTGAAGGTCTTTCAGCGCGTTGAGGAAGCCGTCCGCGAGCGCGCCGGGATTGAGGGCGCGACCGTTGACGGTGCCGCCGCGCCGCTGCAGATCCTCGAAGCGCATCTCCAGCGCGGCGAGATCGTTGCGGCCGCGCTCCATCACACGGCTCACCATGCGCGAGCGGATCAGATGCGCGGACAGCGTGTCGGCATCCATGAGCCGCAGCTCGCCCAGGTCTTCGGGGATCTTGTTCTCTTCCGGCACGGCGCTCAGCGCGCTGATCAGGCGCAGATGCAGCGCCGACAGGATCCGGGGCTTGTTGGTGTGCAGCCAGCTCGCCGAATAGCGGATCTGGTCCTGCTTGCGGAATTCGGGGATTCCCGGCCACGCGTCGTTCAGGCTCTTCTGGGCGCGATCCAGGAAAGTGCCCATGCTCGCCTCGAGTTGCGAGCGGATCTGGTCGATGACCGGCGCCAGCGCATCCTGCGCACGGCCGCCCTTGCCTGAGGTGGTGTTCACACGAATCCGAATCCGTCCGAACCGCTGCGAGTATAGAGCGGTCCAAAGTCTGCCACAGTGGCGCGCGGCGCCCACACCCAGGACGGAGAAAACAGCGTGAATCAGAAAGCTGCGATGGTGCTCGGCGCGGCGTTGGCGCTCGGCGCGTTCGCCGGCGCGGCCGGCGCGAAGGTGTCGCCGCAGGAAGCGGCCAAGCTGGGCCAGGAGCTGACGCCGGTCGGCGCCGAGAAGGCGGGCAACAAGGACGGCTCCATCCCCGCCTGGACGCCGGCTCCTCAGCGCGGCTCGCTCTCCGGCGAATATCCGGATTTCCCCGAGATCGACGCGGAGAAGCCGAAGTTCACCATCACGCCGGCGAACATGGCCCAGTACGCCGACAAGCTCACCGAAGGCCACAAGTACCTGCTGAAGACGTATCCCGATTACAAGATGAACGTCTACGTGACGCATCGGAACGTCGGGTGGCCGGACTTCATCTACGCCGCGACCAAAGAGAACGCGGTGAATTGCGAGATGATCGGCACCGACACGCCGAACAACTGCAAGCTCGGCTTCCCGTTCCCGATCCCGAAGACCGGCGCCGAGCCGATCTGGAACCACAAGCTCAAATGGCGCGGCGAAGCGGTCACGCGCTACAACAACCAGTTCATCGTGCAGCAGAGCGGCCAGTACCAGCAGACCAAGATCGTCGAGGACGTCGAGTTCCACTACGCGTCGCACGAGCATCCGGTGCCGCTCACCAAGGATCACGGCGAGTTCCTGTTCTATCTCTCGCGCACGATCTCGCCGCCGCGCATCGCCGGCACCTACATCCTCGTGCAGGAGAAAGCGGGCACCGGCGCGGCAGGTCGCGCCGCGTGGCTGTACTCCCCGGGACTGCGACGCATCCGCCGCGCGCCGACGGTGTGCTGCGACAATCCGTACGAAGGCACCGACGGTCACCAGTTCTACGACCAGGTCGACATGTTCAACGGCGTGCTCGAGCGCTACGACTGGAAGCTCGTCGGCAAGAAGGAGATGTACGTGCCGTACGACGGCTACATCCTCGCCGGCCCGAAGACGAAGTTCCGGCAGATGATCGCGCCGCGGCATCTCAACCAGGACATCCCGCGTTACGAGCTGCATCGCGTCTGGGTGGTCGAGGCGAACCTGAAGGCCGGCACCAATCACACCTTCAAGAAGCGCGTGATGTACGTCGACGAGGACGGCTGGAACATCGTCGCGGTCGACGACTACGACAAGCGCGACCAGCTGTATCAGTTCCAGGAAGGTCACTACGTGTGGGCGCCGAACATCCTGGCCGGCACGACGATCCCGGAGATCATCTACCACTTCGATTCGGGCCGGTACTTCGTCACGGCGGCGGCGAACGAGGACAAGCCCAACGATCTGACCGTGCGCTTCCCGCCGGGCTATTTCACCGCGGACGCCGTCCAGAAGCGCACCACGAAATAACGCGCGACGCGAAAATTCCGGCATAGTTGCTCGATGCCGGATCTGGAAGCGGGAGCGCTCGTCGGCCACTACCGCATCGTGCGGAAGCTGGGCTCGGGCGGGATGGCCGACGTCTACGAAGCCGAGGACGACAAGCTCGGCCGGCGCGTCGCGCTGAAAATCCTGCCGCCGGAGCTCGAGCGCAGCCCGGGTCTCATCGCGCGCTTCGAGACCGAAGTGCGCGCCGCGGCGCGGCTGTCGCACCGGAACATCGTCACGGTCTTCGAGGTCGGCCACGAAGCCGGCTATCACTTCTATTCGATGCGCCTGCTCACCGGCGGCGACCTGCGCGATCGCATCAAGCGCGGCATGGCACCGGCCGAAGCGGTCGCGATCCTGCGCGAGCTCACCGAGGCCTTCATCGAAGCGCACGGCGCCGGCTTCGTGCATCGCGACGTCAAGCCCGAGAACGTCGTGTTCGACGAGCGCGGCTTGCCGGTGCTCACCGATTTCGGCATCGCGAAAGTGCTCGGCAGCACGACCGGCGCGACGGCGACGGGCGCGACGATCGGCACGCCGAAGTACATGAGCCCCGAGCAGGCGCGCGCGAAGCCGGTCGACGCGCGCACCGATCTCTACAGCCTCGGCATCGTCTTCTACGAGATGCTCACCGGCAAGGCGCCGTTCGAGAGCGAGGAGGCGATCGCGCTGATCATGGCGCACGTGTCGGAGCCGACGCCTCGTCTGCCGCCCGAGCTCGCGGTGCTGCAGCCGCTCGTCGACAGGATGACTGCGAAAGAGGCCAGCGATCGGCCCGCGTCGGCGCAAGCGCTGCTCGATCTGATCGACGCGCTGCCGACGTTGCCCGGCACGCCCGGCGATCCCGAGACGCTGCGCAAATCGCGCGCTGCGACCGCTCGCCGGACGCTCGAAGACAGCGCGTTGCGCGTGCCGACGCCGGCGAAGCCGGTGCCGGCTGCACCGCCACCCTCGGAGGCCGCGCTCGCCGCGGAGCCGGCACCCAAGCGTGCGGCGCTCGTGCTGCCGATCATCGTCGTCGGGGTCGTGCTGGTCGTCGGCGCGGGCGCGCTCGCATACTTGATGTGGCCGAAGCCGAGCGCTGAACCCGTCGCCGTCGCGCCGCCGCCAGTGCCGGTGCAGCAGGCCAAGCCCGAGCCGAAGGCAGAGCCGCCGCAGGCAGAGCCGCCGAAGGCGGAAGCGCCGATCGAGGAAAGCGCAAAGCCGGAAGAGGCCAAGGTCGAGCCGCCACCCGCCGAGCCGCCACCCGCGCCGGTCGAGCAGGCCAAGCCCGCGCCGATCGAGCCGCCGAAGCCCGCCGCCGAGCCGCCCAATCGCGCGGCCGCGCGAAAAATGATCGCAGAGGCGCGAGCAGCCTTCGGGCGAAAGGAGTACAAGAGCGCCATCTCCTACGCGAACTCGGCGTTGATCCTCGACCCTGGCAATGCGGAAGCCAAGAAGCTCCTCAAACAGTCGCAGGACGCGCGCGAAGCCGCGATGAAGGCCATCAGCGTCGATTAAGGGGCGGGACCATGAAGCGAATCCTCACGTTCATTGCAGTTGTGCTCCTCACGACGAGCTGCGCGAGCGATCCGGGCAACTCGGACTCCGGCTGTAGCGCCGCGAAGACCGGCGGGCTCGGCGCGCTCATCGGTGCAGCGGCGGGCGCAGCGATCGGCTCGGGGAATCGCGCTGCAGGTGCCGCGATCGGCGCGGCGGCGGGCGGTGCGCTCGGGGCGCTCGGTTGTCTCGCCTACAACTACAGCACACGCCAGAAGCGCTCGGCGCAGCAAGTCGAGCAGCAGTACGAGCAGGAGCACGCGCAACAGTTGCCGGAGCAGACCCAGGTGATGAGCTACTCGGCCGAGTTGCGGCCGGGCAAGGCGATCTCCGGCGGCACGTCGGCGATGCTCGTCAGCAACGTCGAGATCGTCAAAGGCAAGGACGCGCCGGCGCCAAAGGTCGAAGAGGCGGTCGAGATGCGCGCGCCCGACGGCAAGGTGCTCAATCGCTCGCGCAAGACCGCGCAGACGATCCAGGGCAGCGGCGAGTACGAGAATCAGTTCAAGTTCACGCTGCCCGAAGGCGTCGACGAAGGCGTCTATCCGATCGACGTGGCGCTCTACGTCGACGGCGAGCAGAAGCAGACCCGATCGGTGCGCATGCAGGTCGCGTCGAACGGCGCCGCGCGGATCCTCGCGGCCCGCTGATCAGCCCTCGAACGTGCTGCGCAGCTGCTTGCGCAGCCACTTGTTCGCGGGCTCGTTGTCGACGTTGGAGTGCCAGTAGAGGTGCACGTCGAGCGTCGGCTTCTCGAGCGGGAAGGGCAGGATGCGATTGCCGAACTGCTCGTTGGCGACGCGCGCGTAGCGCTCCGGCATGGTCAGGATGAAATTGGTCTGGCTGACCACGCGGCACGCGGCGAAATAATGCTGGCAGCGCAGGCGCACGCGCCGCTGTAGGCCCAGTCGCGACAGCTCGACGTCCTCGAGTCCCGGCCCGCTGCGCCGCGAGCTCACCAGGATGTGCTCGAGCTTGAGATAGTTCTCCAGCGACAGCCGCGAGCGCACGCTCGGATGATTCTTGCGGGCGACGATCACCATGCGATCGCCGGCGATGCGCGCGTGACGCACCGCGTCCGACACCGGCAGCAGCACGTCGAGCGCGGCGTCGAGCGTTCCGGATGCGAGCTCCGACTCCATGTCGCGCCGATCGATCTGGATCGCGTTGATCTCGACGTTCGGCGCGGTCTCGCTCACATGGGCCATCAACGGCGGCAGCAACGTCGACTCCAGCGAGTCGCGCACGCCGATCGCGAAGCACTTCTCGCTCTTGCCCGGATCGAACGACTCGATCTCGTTCAGCGTGATCTCGAGGCTGCGCAGCGAGCGGCGCACCGGTCCGATCAGGTTGCGCGCGAACGGCGTCGGCACCATCGCGCGGCCATCGCGCTCGAACAGCTCGTCCTGGAGCAGGCGGCGCAGGCGGCCGAGCGCGTGGCTGATCGCCGGCTGCGTGAGGTGCAGCTTCTCCGCCGCGCGCGTGATGCCGCCCTCGGTGTAGACGGTGTCGAGGACGACGAGCAGGTTCAGGTCGATGCGCGAGAGATGCATAAGGCATGCTTATGCGCGCGGATTCGGAATATTCATTTGAATGATTGTAGGGAGCCGCCTACGCTGGCGGCAAATGGGACAGCTCTACCTCGTGCGCCACGGTCAGGCGTCGTTCGGCGCGGCCGACTACGACCAGCTCTCGCCGCTCGGCGTCGAGCAGGCGCAAGTGCTCGGCCGCTGGTTCGCGCACTGCGGGCACCGGTTCACGCGGGTGGTCACCGGCGGCCTGAAGCGCCATCGCCAGACGGCGGACGCGTGTCTCGCCGCCATCCCGGATCCGCAGCGTCCGGCGACGCTCGACGCCGACCGGCAATTCGACGAGTACGATCACGAGGACGTGCTGACGCGACATCGCGAGCGCGATCCAGTTGCGGCGCACGACGAAGGCAAGTCCAACGCGACGATGGAGAAGCTGTTCCGCGCCGCAATGGAACGCTGGATGAGCGGCGCGCACGACGGCGACTACCGCGAATCGTGGACGCAGTTCCGCAAGCGCTGCCTCGGCGGCCTGCAGCAGCTGGTCGACGAATCCGGCGCATCGCAATCCGTGCTCGTGTTCACCTCGGGCGGACCGATCGCGGTGATCTGCCAGCACGTGCTCGGCCTGTCCGATCGACAGACTGCGAATCTCACCTGGTCGCTCGCGAACGCATCGGTGACGAAGCTCCTGTATCGCCCCGATCGCATCTCGCTGAGCTACTTGAACAGCTTCGCGCACTTCGAGCACGGCGCGCCGAAATCCATCACCTACCGATAGGCCAAGGAATGACTGCATCCGCAAAGATGTTCGATCTGTCCGGCAAGATCGCGCTCGTCACCGGCGCCTCGCGCGGCATCGGCGAGTCGATCGCCAGGACGCTCGCGTCGCACGGCGCGCACGTGATCGTGTCGAGCCGCAAGGCCGCGGACTGCGAGCGCGTCGCCGACGAGATCCGCAAGGCCGGCGGCAAGGCCGACGTCATCGCCTGCCACATCGGCGAGCTCGACGCGATCAAGAACCTGTGGGCGGAGATCGACGCGAAGCTCGGCCGGATCGACATCCTCGTCAACAACGCGGCGGCGAATCCGTACTTCGGCCCGATCCTCGACACCGACGTCACCGCCTTCCAGAAGACGATCGACGTGAACATCCGCGGCTACTTCTTCATGTCGGTCGAGGCGAGCAAGCGCATGGCAAAGCAGGGCGGCGGCGCGATCGTCAACGTGGCGTCCGTCGCCGGCATCGTGCCGGGCGCGTTCATGGGCATCTATTCAGTCACCAAGGCTGCAGTGATCTCGATGACCAAGGCGTTCGCGCAGGAGCTCGGCGCGAAGAAGATCCGCGTGAACGCGCTGTTGCCCGGCCTCACCGCGACGAAGTTCGCCGGTGCGCTCGTGCAGAACGATCAGATCCGCAAGGAAGCCGAGAAGCAGATCTCGCTGCATCGCGTGGCGACACCCGACGAGATGGCAGGCGCTGTTCTGTATCTGTGCTCGCCGGCGGCGAGCTACACGACCGGGCTCGAGATGATCGTCGACGGCGGCATGCTGATCGGATCGACGGTATGAAGGACCTGAAAGGGAAGGTTGCAGTCATCACCGGCGCTGCCAGCGGCTTCGGCCGCGAGCTCGCGATCCTCTGCGCCGGCGAAGACATGAAGGTCGTGCTCGCCGATCGTGACGAGGCCGGCATGCAGGCGACGATCGGCATGCTCAAGGCCGGCACGCAGTCGCTTGCCGTGAAGTGCGACGTGTCGAAGCCGGAGCAGGTCGACAACCTCGCGAACAAGACCTACGAGAAGTTCGGCGCGGCGCATCTGTTGTTCAACAACGCCGGCGTCGCGGTCGCGGGCCCGACGTGGACGGCGACGCTCGAAGACTGGAAATGGCTCATCGACGTCAACCTGATGGGCGTGGTCCACGGCATCAGGAGCTTCGTGCCGCGCATGCTGAAGCAGGGCGATGAGTGCCACGTCGTCAACACCGCGTCGGTCGCCGGCCTGCTCTCGGTGCCCGGATCGTCGGTGTACTGCGTGACCAAGCACGGCGTGGTCACGCTCTCGGAATGTCTGCATCACGATCTTCAGCTCGCGAAAGCGAAGATCGGCGTGTCGGTGCTGGCACCGGCGTACGTCAACACCGGCATCGCGGAATCCGAGCGCAATCGTCCGCCCGAGCTCGCGGCGAAGAATCCGTTGGCGAAACAGTACGAAGAGCGCGTGCTGCACGCGGTGCGCTCGGGCCGGCTCTCCGCCGCCGACGTCGCAAAGCTCACCATGGACACGGTGAAGGCGGGCGGCTTCTACATCCTGTCGCACAAGAAGATCAAAGGTGCGGTCGAGATGCGCATGCGCGACATCCTCGACGAGCGCGTGCCGACCAATCCGATGCCATGACCGAGGCGCTCGACCAAACCTTCGTCGGCACGATGCCGGTGCGCGAGAAGCACCGGTTCGACGAGCGTGCGCTGGAAAAATACCTGCGCGCGAACGTCGAAGGCTTCACCGGCGATCTGGTGGTCGAGCAGTTCAAGGGCGGGCAGTCGAACCCGACCTATCGACTCTCCGCGGGCGGCAAGAAATACGTGCTGCGCCGCAAGCCGCCCGGCAAGCTGCTCGCGTCGGCGCACGCAGTCGATCGCGAATATCGCGTCATCACCGCGCTCGGTAAGACCAACGTGCCGGTCGCGCGCACCTACTGCTTGTGCACCGACGAGTCCGTGATCGGCACCTGGTTCTACGTGATGGACTGCGTCGAAGGCCGCGTCCTGTGGGACACGGCGCTGCCCGGAATGACGCCGGCCGAGCGTAACGCGATCTACTTCGAGATGAATCGCGTGATCGCGGCCCTGCACACGGTCGACTACGCCGGGATCGGGCTCGGCGATTACGGCAAGCCCGGGAATTATTTCGCGCGCCAGATCGATCGCTGGAGCAAGCAGTACGTCGCCTCCGAGACCGAGAAGATCGACGCGGCCGACAAGCTGATGGCGTGGCTGCCGCAGAACATCCCGCAGGACGACGAGACCTCGATCGTCCACGGCGATTTCCGGCTCGACAATCTGATGTTCCATCCGACCGAGCCGCGCATCGTCGCGGTGCTCGACTGGGAGCTGTCGACGCTCGGCCATCCGCTCGCCGACTTCTCGTTCCACTGCATGAATCGCCACATTCCCGTCGGCACCTTCCGCGGGCTCGCCGGCATCGATCTCGACGCGCTCGGCATCCCTGACGAGCCGAGCTACATCGACGCCTACTGCAAAGCCACGGGCCGCAGCGGGATCGATCGTGACCATTGGGATTTCTATCTCGCCTACAACCTGTTCCGCGGCTCGGCGATCCTGCAGGGCATTGGCGGTCGCGTGAAGGATGGCACTGCCGCGAATCAGCACGCTCGCGAAGCAGCTTCGGGAGCGCGTCCGCTGGCGGAGCTCGGCTGGCGCAAGGTTCAACAAATTTTGTCGAGGAGATGACGATGGATTTCGAGTATTCGCAGAAGACCAAGGACCTGTTGAAGCGCGTCGGCGCGTTCATGGACGAGCACGTCTATCCGAACGAGAAGCGCTTCCACGACGAAGTCGCCGAGGGCGACCGCTGGCAGCCGACGAAATTGATGGAGGAGCTCAAGACCAAGGCGAAAGCCGCGGGCCTGTGGAATCTCTTCCTGCCCGAGTCGGAGCGCGGCGCCGGCCTCACCAACCTCGAGTACGCGCCGCTGTGCGAGCTGATGGGCCGCGTGATCTGGTCGCCGGAAGTGTTCAACTGCTCCGCGCCCGACACCGGCAACATGGAAGTGCTCGAGCGTTACGGCACGCCGGAGCAGAAGAAGCAGTGGCTCGAGCCGCTGCTCGAAGGGAAGATCCGCTCCTGCTTCGCGATGACGGAGCCCAACGTCGCGTCGTCGGATGCGACCAACATCGAGAGCAAGATCGTCCGCGATGGCGACGAGTACGTCATCAACGGGCGCAAGTGGTGGAGCTCCGGCGCGGTCGATCCGCGCTGCAAGGTTTTCATCTTCATGGGCAAGACCGATCCGAACAACGCGAGCCGCCACTCGCAGCAATCGATGATCCTGGTGCCCGCCGACGCCAAGGGCATCAAGATCGTCCGTTATCTCCCCGTGTTCGGTTACGACGACGCGCCGCACGGCCACGCCGAGATGCTGTTCGAGAACGTACGCGTGCCGGCGTCGAACATCCTGCTCGGTGAGGGCCGCGGCTTCGAGATCGCGCAGGGTCGACTCGGACCCGGCCGCATCCATCACTGCATGCGGCTCATCGGGCTCGCGGAGCGCGCGCTCGAGAAGATGTGCAAGCGCACGCTGTCGCGCGTCGCGTTCGGCAGGCCGGTCGCCGCACAGACGGTGACGCTGGAGCGCATCGCCGAAGCGCGCATCAAGATCGATCAGGCGCGACTGCTGACGCTCAAGGCCGCTTACATGATGGACACCGTCGGCAACAAGGTCGCGGCGAAAGAGATCGCGATGATCAAGGTCGCCGCGCCGAACATGGCGTGCGAAGTGATCGACTGGGCGATCCAGGCGCACGGCGGCGGCGGCGTCACCGACGAGTTCGGCCTCTCGTACGCATACGCGCAGGCGCGCACGCTGCGCCTCGCCGACGGACCCGACGAAGTGCACCGCAATCAGATCGGCAAGCTCGAGCTGTCGAAGTACGTGCCGGCCGACGTGATGCGTGCGATGTCGTCGCGCAAGACTGCGTGACAAATGCGTAGGGAACGTATTTGCTGCGAGCGAAGCGAGTCCCGGAGGGACGCGGCTCATGGATGAGTCGCGCAAGACGAAGTACGGCGAGCTGCGCGTGCGGGACACCGGGCGCAAAGGCCCGGTGATCCTGATGACGCCCGACGGTCCCAACGTCATCGAGCATCACGATCGCGTCATCGATCTGCTCGCGCCGCACGCGCGCGTGATCGCGTTCGACATGCCGGGCTTCGGCTTCTCGAAAGCCGCGTGGCGATATCGGCATCGCGTCGATCAAGGCGCGGGCGTCGTCGTCGATCTGATGGACGCGCTCGACGTGAAGGAAGCCTCGCTCGCGTTCTCGTGCGCGAATGGCTTCTACGCGCTTGCCGCTGCAAAGGCCGCGCCGTCGCGCATCCGCAGCCTGATCCTCACCCAGACGCCGGGGATTTCGGCGATGCCGGCGTGGACGCAACGCAATGTTCCGAGGCTGATCCAGACGCCGATCGCGGGACAGATCACGATGAAGATCGCCAAGCGCAAGTTCGC